>Ga0187894_10000020_pt1 | contig 243788 bp, 212 predicted proteins | sample GBC1701081metaG_FD_136650 | JGI IMG/M metagenome (GOLD analysis project Ga0187894, IMG submission 136650) | White microbial mat communities from a lava cave in the Kipuka Kanohina Cave System on the Island of Hawaii, USA - GBC170108-1 metaG ... | reverse complement strand
TGTATGCGCGTGAGCTCGTCACGCCGACGGCGGGGCGGAACCGGCGGCACACACTCCGGCTGGCGTACTAGCCGACGGGTTGCGGGGCTGCCAGAGGACTTCTGCGAGGGAGACCCGCGTCAGACGGGCCAGCGGGGGCACCGTGAGGGGTCGGGGGCGGAGAGCGGGGCGGAGAGCGGGGCGGAAGAGAGGCGGGCGGGGCGTCGGCTCCAGGAGCCAACAATCTCGCGCCCACTATGGGTGCCGCTAGCGCGGCGTCATCAGCGCCAGCACTTCACCCCGCAAAGGCTCTCGCGCGCAGTCGCCGCCGAACGCGGTCGTCACGACGCTCGCCCCGGTCTGGCGCACGCCCCGGCAGGACATGCACTCGTGCACGGCGCTGCAGAGAACGGCGGCGCCGCGCGGCTGGAGAGCCGTCTCCACCGCCCGCAGCGTCTGCATCGTCAGCCGCTCCTGGATCTGCAGGCGGGCTGAGAGCGCCGTCACCACGCGCACCAGCTTCGAGAGGCCGCAGAGCCGGTCCCCGGGCAGGTAGGCGACGGCGGCGCGCCCGGAGAACGGCAGCAGATGGTGCAGGCAGGTCGAGGTGAAGGCGATGTCCTTCACGACGACGAGACTCTTCGACTCCCCCGCCGGGTCCCACGCGAGACAGTCCAGCGGGTCCGTCGCGTAGCCCGCGAGCAGCTCGCCGGCCCACAGATCCGCGACGCGCTCCGGCGTGGCCGAAACGTCCTCGCCGCGGATCGCGGGTCCCATCGCCGCGAGCAGCGCCCGCACCGCGGCCGCGAGCGCCGCGCGATCCGGTCCTCCGCCGCTCACAGCGCCTCCCCACGATAGACGACCGAGCACCCTTCGACCTCCCACAACTCGACCTCGGCGAGTCCGGGAAGCGCCGGCCGCAGCGTCTGCCAGACCCACACGGCGATCAGCTCCGCGGTGGGGTTCTCGAGGAAGTCGTTCAGGTTCCTGTGGTCACAGGGGCGGAGGATCTTTTCCTCCACGGCGGCGTGGATGTCGGAGAAGTCCATCGTCATCCCGGTCTCGGGGGACACAGGCAGGTCGAGCGAAAGCGCGAACCGGTAGGAATGACCGTGGACGAATTTGCACTTGCCGGGGTGACGCGGGAGATGATGGGCCGCCTCGAATCGGAACTCCTGCCGGACGCGCACCGGGCGACTAGCGGCGCCGCGCCGAGGCCGTGGAGGCGCCGCGCGTCTCGGCGGCCGCCGGGCGCCCCGGGGCGGTGAGCGTCATCTCCACGCCGACCGCATCGACGATGCCGTCGAGCACCGGGGTCTCCTTGCGGACCCGAACCCGCACCTCGGAGACCGGGAACTCGTCGAGGAGCGCCTCGGCGATCCGGCCCGCGAGCGTCTCGATGAGCCGGAACGACTCGGCGCGGCCGATCTCCAGAATGCGCTGATGCACGCGGCGATAGTCCACGGTATCGGCGATCCGGTCGGAGCGTACCGCGTTGTCGAGCGACGCCTGCATCGTGACGTCCACGGCGTAGCGGACGCCGATCTCCCGCTCGAGACGGGTCAGGCCGTGGAATCCGTGGAAGCGGATTCCTTCGATGAACACGCTGTCGGGCATCGGTGCGCGCCAGTGTACGGGCCGGTTTCGGCGAGTGTCAAACCGGCGCCCTCACGCGGCGGCGCCGTTCTCCCGCGCGAAGACGATGCGTCCGTCGAAGACGGTGAGATCCACCGAGAGCGACTCGAGCGTGTCCGGCTCGACGGCGAACGGGTCGCCCGAGAGCACCACGATGTCCGCGAGGCGGCCCGCCTGGAGGGTGCCCTTGATCTCCTCCTCGAACGACGCGTGTGCCGGCCAGAGGGTCATCGCAGACAGGGCCTCCCAGAGAGTCAGGTTGCGTCCCGCGCGCCAGTGCCCGGCCGCGCCGTCCTGCGGCGGCGCGACCGCTCCGCGCAGCGTGCGCATGGGAGAAAACGGCTCGACCGGCCAGTCGGTCCCGAACACCACGAGGACCCCCTGGTCGAACAACTCGCGCCACGGGAAGCAGCGCGCGAGCCGGGCCGGACCGAGCCGGCTCGCCAGAAGAGCCTGGTCGGAGATGAGCTGCGATGGCTGCATCGAGGCGATCAGACCGAGCCGCGCCATCCGCGGAAGGTCGCCCGGCGCCGCGACTTCGACATGCTCGATGCGGTGCCGGCGCGTGCGCGCGCCCGCTCCCAGACCATCGAAGGCTCCCAGCGCCCGGCGCAGCGCCGCGTCACCGATCGCGTGCAGGGTGATCTGGAATCCGGCCTGATGACCGCGGCGGACGAGCGCGGCGAGTGTCGGCTCGTCCCATTGGAATTCACCGCGCGAACCGGACCCGTCGGCATACGGCTCGATCAGCGCCGCCGTCGCGGCGCCCAGCGTGCCGTCCACGAACCCCTTCAGCGTGGCGCAGCGCAGCACCGGATCGCCTGCAGGAAAGCGCTCCCGCAGCGCGATCGCCTCGGCAAGATCGGTCCCGAGCGGTGTCCAGGCCGACACGCGCACCGTGAGCCGCCCTTCGACGCGCAGCTCTTCGAGCGTCTCGAGAGCGGCGGACCCGGACAGGTCGTGCACCGACGTCACACCCCAGGCGCGCAGCTCTTTCAAGACGGCCTCAAGCGCGCCGCGCCGCTCGGCGACCGTCGGCTCCGGGACCGCGGCGTGCACGCGCTCCGCTGCGCGCTCCTTCAGGATGCCGGTCAGGCGGCCGCCGGCGGAGCGGACCAGCTCTCCCCCGTCGGGATCGGCGCTCTGCTCCCCGAGACCGGCCGCTGACAGCGCGGCGGTGGAAGCCAGACCGGTATGGGTGTCGATCCGCATCAGCCAGACAGGCCGGGCGGGAAACGCCTCGTCGAGCCAGTCCCGGTGCGGCCACTCGCCGAGGGCGCCCTGGTCCCAGCCGAATCCGCGCAGCCACGCGCCGGCAGGCAGCGCCGCCTCGACGGCGCGCAGCCGGTCGATGAATTCCCGCCGGCTCGGGGCGCCGCGCAAATCGGCGTGCGAACGCGCGAGGCCGCCCATCAGCATGTGGGTGTGCGCGTCGTTGAACCCGGCGCAGGCGAATCGCCCGGCCAGATCCACGACGCGCGTTCCCTTGCCGGAGAGAGGCGCGAGCCCCGCCGCGCTGCCCACGGCGACGATCCGGTTGCCGCGCACCGCCAGCGCCTCGGCGCGCGCCTGTCTCGGATTGCCGGTGAACACGACCCCGCCGGTGAGGATCAGATCGGCGCGGGACTCCGCCCTCGCGATCACGCCGCCGCTCCGGCGAAGGCGCCGAGATACGGAAACGCGGTCCCGGTGTTGAAAAGGATGACCCGCTCCCCCCGCCGCACGAGCCCGCGCGAAAGGGCGAGCCGCAGCGCAGCGAGGCTCGCCCCCCCTTCCGGAGCCGCGGAGATTCCCTCCACGGCGGCGAGGGTGCGCGCCCCCTCGAGCAGAGCCTCGTCGGTGACGGCGAGCGCCGTGCCGCCACTCTCGCGCAGCGCGCGGAGAACGAGAAAATCGCCGATCGCCGACGGCACGCGCAGACCCGACGCGCAGGTGCGTGCTCCTTCCCACGCCGCCGCCCGCTCGGCCCCCTGCTCGAAGGCGCGCACGATCGGCGCGCAGCCGTCGGCCTGAACCGCGATCATCCGCGGCGGCCGGCCGGGCAGCGGCCAGCCGAGGGCGCGCATCTCCTCGAAGGCCTTCCACATTCCGATGAGCCCCGTCCCGCCGCCCGTGGGATAGACGATCGCATCGGCGAGTGCGCCGCCGGTCTGCTCGTGGAGCTCGTACGCCATCGTCTTCTTTCCCTCGATCCGGTATGGCTCGCGCAGCGTGGAGAGATCGAATCGCGCGGCGTGCGCCGGGTCCTCGCGCATGACGCGGCCGCAGTCTGCGATCGTTCCAGGCACCGCGTGCACCGTCGCGCCGTGGAGACGCGCCGCCTCCATGAAAGGAGCCGGCGTGTCGGCCGGCAGATAGAGATCCACCGGCAGACCCGCGCGCGCCCCGTACGCCGCAAGGGCCAGGGCGGCGTTTCCCGCCGACGGCGCCGCGAGCCTGCGCGCGCCGCGATCGCGCGCCGCGGTGACGGCGGCCGACAGTCCGCGCGCCTTGAACGAGCCGGTCGGATTCACCGCCTCGTCCTTGATACCGATCCACGAAAGGCCGAGCTGCGATGCCAGACGATCCGCGGCGGTCAGGGGCGTCCCGCCTTCGCCCAGCGTCACCGGCGCGCTTCGGAGCGGCATGACTTCGGCATAGCGCCAGATCCCGGCGAGCCGCCGCCCCGGGGCATCGGGGCGAAGCGTCCTGGCCGCTTCATCGAGTCTGTATCGCGCGAGCCATGGACTGCCGCAGTCGCAGAGCGCAGCCGGTTCTGCCGCATCGGCCGTCGCTCCGCACCGGGCGCACTCCAGACGATCGAGCGTCGAGGTGATACCCTGCATCGGCGGGCTCATTCTAGTCATGGAGGCGTCGATGCGTCCCGGAATTCATGTCCTGGCAGCCGCGGCCGCGCTCGCGGCGGGGGGCGCTGCCCTCGCAGCCGCCCCCGGTTCCGCGGCGAAGCCGCCGGCGGCCCACGTCCGCTCCTCCGCCGGCACGAGAACACAGGTCTACGTCACCGCCTACAACCAGAATCTCGCCCTGGTCCGCGAGGTCCGGGACCTTTCGGGCCTTCCATCGGGCGTCTTCGATCTCTGGTTCGAGGACGTCCCCGAGCAGATCAACCCGCGGACCGTGGCACTGAGAGGCGCCTCCCAGGGGGCGGGCGCACTGACGGTCCTCGAGCAGAATTACGAGTTCGACCTGGTCTCGCCGGAGCGCCTCATGGAGAAATCCGTCGGGAGCACTCTCGATCTCGTCGAGACGGGCCAGGACTTGCAGGAGCGCACGACGCACGCACGCCTGCTGTCCACGAACGGCGGCCCGGTGTACGAGATCGGCGGAGCGGTCTCCCTCGGACACCCTGGCCGCGTTGTTCTGCCCACGCTGCCCGGCGGGCTCTTCGCCCGGCCGACGCTCGTCTGGAAGCTCGAGAACGGGGGCCCGGCCGCGCAGTCGGTCGAGGTGTCGTATCTCACAGACGGCATCTCGTGGTCGGCCGATTACGTCGCGATCGCCGACGCGGCTTCGTCGATGTTCGATCTCAGCGGCTGGGTGACCCTCGAGAACCGCTCGGGCGCTTCGTTCGAAGACGCGCGCCTCAAATTGGTGGCCGGGGATGTCCAGCGCGCTCAGGCGCGCGGCGAGATGGACCTGATGCCGGGGGTGACGATGAAAGCCCAGGCGGCTTTCGAGTCGCAGAACTTCTTCGAGTACCACCTCTACGCGCTGGAGCGGCCGACCGACATCCGCCAGAACCAGTCGAAGCAGATCCAGCTCTTCACCGCGGCCGACGTGCCCGTGCGCAAGCGCTACATCGTCGAGCAGGGAGGGCCCTGGTTCTGGAGCGGCCGTGTTTCGGGCGGCGCGGCGCAGGTACCTGTCGGCGTCTTCTTCGAGACCAGGAACTCGAAAGACCGGAACCTGGGCATGCCGCTGCCCGCGGGGACGGTGCGCGTCTATCAGCGCGACAAGGACGGCGCCCTCCAGTTCGCGGGCGAGGACGTCGTCAAGCACACGCCGAAGGACGAGACGGTGACGCTCCGGCTCGGCTCCGCGTTCGACGTCGTCGCCGAGAAGCTGCAGACCGACTGGAAGAGGATCAACGTGCTGCCGTACGACGCGGAGAGCGGCGTGGAGGTCCGGCTGCGGAACCACAAGGACGAGGCGATCACCGTCACCGTTCGCGAGACCATGCCTGCGGCCGAGTGGAAATTCCTCGAGCAGTCCCACGAGGGCAGAAAGGTCTCCGCGAGTCAGGTGGAGTTCGAGGTCCCCGTCCCGGCAAACGGAGAGACGGTCCTGCGCTACCGGGTGGCCCTGAAGTCCTGACCCGGCCCCGGGGTTTCCCGTTTGCCGTTTTCGACGTAAATTAGGGGTGCTGCGGTGGTTTTCCCCGCAGAACGGCCGGCCGGGCTGCACCGGCGAGCCGTTCCTCACCCTTGCCGAGGAGCCATGCGCAGGACACTCCGGATCGCCCTTGCCACGCTCTCAGCCGCCTGTTTCTCTGCGGCTCTTGCAGCTTCAGACCCTCCCGCAAAGCCCTCCAGGAAGGAGGCCCGGGAGAGGGAGCGCGCGACCCGCCGCGCTGACGACGAGGCCCGCCGCGAGAAGGGTGAGGTCGAGACCACCGACGCGCTCGCGGCGCGAAGGCAGTACTTCCTCGATCTCCGTCGCGGACCGGATGGGCGGATCCCGTGGAATGCCCGCAACGATGCGATCCGGACCCGGGATCGCAACATTCTCAGCGGCCTTCTCGTCACTCCGCACGGGCGCGCTGCTGGCGCCGACTCGATTCCGGGCGACACCTGGGTGCCCCTCGGGCCGGCCCCGATCGACATCGGGGGCATGACGTGGGGCGGTCGGGCCACCTCGATCGCCATCGATCCGACGAACGACAACATCGTCTATATCGGGGGCGCGCAGGGCGGGGTCTGGAAGACGACCAATGGCGGCGCGACGTGGACGCCCCTCACCGACAAGCAGCCGTCCCTCGCCACGGGGTCGATCGCGATCGATCCGGCGAATCCGAATACCGTCTATGTGGGCACCGGTGAGGCCTCCGGCTCCTGCGACTCGTATTTCGGCGCCGGGATCCTGAAGTCCACCGACGGCGGCGCGAACTGGACGCTGCTCGGCGCGGCGGAATTCGAGAGCACTTCCGTTTCGCGCATCGTCGTGGACCGCACCGACTCCAACAGGCTCTGGGCTGCGAACGTCAGCGGCGCGGTCGGCTTCGTGTCGTCCTCGTGCTACGGCACGCCGGCGACGGTCTCGTACGGCGTCTGGCGGTCGCTGGACGCCGGAGCGACCTGGACCCGCGTGCTGGGACCGTCCCAGACCGGTGGCTCGGCCGAGACCACCGACATCTTCCAGATGCCCGGCGCTCCGGCGACCCTCTGGGCGGGGGTCGTCGGCAGCGGACTCTGGAAGTCCACCGATTTCGGAGCGACCTGGACCAAGATCACGATCAGCGGGATGAGTTCCAGTCTGGTGGGGCGCGTGGACTTCGGCTGGAACCTCGCCTCGACACAGACGATCTACATGGCGGTGGAGAGGTCGAACACCGGCGGCGTCTACGGAAACTGGAGAACCACGAACGCGGGCGCCAACTGGACCACCACGAACGTCCCCTCCTCCCCCTGCAGCAATTACTGCTGGTACTGCCTGACCGTGGACATGGCCGCCGACGGCACCGTGATCCTGGGGGGCGTGCCGATCTACCGCTCCAGCAACCAGGGCGGCGGCTGGACCGACATCACGAACTCGAACGTGCACGTGGACCAGCACCAGTTCGTCTATGCGAGCAACGGCACCCTGTGGGCCGCGAACGACGGAGGCATCTTCACCAGCACGAACAATGGATCCTCCTGGACGAGCCGGAACGCCGGACTCGGCCTCAATCAGTTCTATGCGGGCGCGAGCCTGCATCCGACCAACCCTGCCATCGCGATGGGAGGCCTGCAGGACAACGGCACCGTCCGCACGACCGGAACGCAGACGTGGAGCTTCCTGTTCGGCGGCGACGGGGCGTACACCGCGATCGATTTCCAGAACCCCGACACGACGTGGTACGTCTCCTACCAGGGGCTCAACATCTCCAAGACGACGAATGGCGGCGGCTCGTACAACGGAGCGACGAGCGGGATCAACTTTTCCGGCGCTCCCTTCATCGCCACGTATGTGATGTGCCCGTCGAATCCGCTGGTGCTCCTCGCCGGCACCGACAACGTCTGGCGGACCGCCAACGGGGCGAACCTCTGGGCGACGAACAGTCCGGACCCGCTCATCGGCGCCTCGGGTTCCATCAGCGCGATCTCCTTCGCCGCCTCCGACACGACCTGCTCCACGTACTTCGCGGGCACCAACGGCGGCGGCGTCGCCGTCACCACGACCGGCGGGGGCACCAGCGGCTGGAACACCATCACGACAAACCTCGCCTCCGGCGGACGCGCCGTCACCGACGTCGCGGTGGATCCCGCCAACCCGAACATCGTTTATGTCAGCCTGTCCGGATTCGGCGGCGGGCACGTCTTCAAGACGACGAACGCTCTTGACCCCTCTCCGGTGTGGGCGCAGATCGACGCGGGCATCCCGAATATCCCCTGCATGGCGCTGCTCATCGACCCGACCGACTCGAACACCGTGTATCTCGGCACGGACATCGGGATGTTCCGCAGCACCGACGCCGGCGCGACCTGGGGGCCGTTCGACAACGGTCTGCCGAACGTGGCGATCTACGACATCGTCGGGAATCCGGCGACCAATTCCGTCGTCGCCTTCACGCATGGGCGCAGTGCCTGGAGGCTGACGAGCGGCGGCGCGCCGCCGCCGCCGTCCGAGGCGAGCGCCGCGGGCACCATGCTCGCCTCCGAGGGCACCGGCACCTCGGTGAATCTCAACTACACGCCGTCGTGCGACGCGACCGATCATGCGGTCTTCTGGGGAACCGGCCCGATCGGCGGGGCGGTCTCGTGGACGAACGCTGCCTGCCTGCTCGGGTCCTCGGGGGCCGCTTCGTTCGATCCCGGCACACCGGTGCCAGGCACCTTCGTCTACTTCGTGGTCGTCGGGCAGACCGGAGCGCTGGAAGGCTCGTACGGCCGCAATTCAGCCGGCGCGGAGCGCCCGGAAGCGACCTTCGCGGCGGTGTGCAATCGCCCGCAGACCCTGGGCGGCGCCTGCCCCTGACGCTGGATCCCCGGAGTTCCGGGGAGCTCGTTCATCGGACCAGTTTGCGGTATTTGATGCGGTGCGGCTGGTCCGCCTCGGCCCCGAGGCGGCGGTGCCGGTCGGCTTCGTAGTCCTGGTAATTCCCCTCGAACCAGACGGCCTCGCTGTTCCCTTCGAAGGCCAGCATGTGCGTCGCGACCCGGTCGAGGAACCACCGGTCGTGGCTGATGATCACCGCGCAGCCCGCGAACGAGAGCAGCGCCTCCTCGAGAGCGCGCAGCGTGTCCACGTCGAGGTCGTTCGTCGGCTCGTCGAGCAGCAGCAGGTTCGCGCCGCTCTTCAGCATCCGTGCGAGGTGCACGCGGTTCCGCTCGCCGCCCGAGAGCTGCCCGACGAGCTTCTGCTGATCGGCCCCCTTGAAGTTGAAGCCCGAGACATAGCCGCGTGAGTTGACCGAGCGCTTGCCCAGGATGAGCGTCTCGGCCCCCTCGCTGATCGCCTGCCAGACGGTGTCCCCGTCCTTCAGCGCGTCGCGCGCCTGGTCCACCCATGCCATCTTCACCGTCTCTCCGACGCGCAGCGCGCCGGCGTCGGGCTTCTCCTGCTGCGTGATCATCCGGAAGAGCGTCGTCTTGCCGGCGCCGTTCGGACCGATCACGCCGACGAGACCGCCCTTCGGCAGCCGGAACGAAAGATCCTCGATCAGCAGATTGTCGCCATAGCCCTTTCGCAGCCCCTGCGCCTCGACGACGATGTCCCCGAGCCGCGGACCCGGCGGAATGTAGATCTCGACCGATTCGGGGAGCTTCTCGGCCTCCTCGGCAAGAAGTTGCTCATACGCGTTGAGCCGTGCTTTCCCCTTGGCCTGCCGCGCGCGCGGAGACATGCGCACCCAGTCGAGCTCCCGCTGCAGCGTGCGCTGCCGGACGGCGCCCGCCTTCTCTTCCTGCGCGAGGCGGATCTGCTTCTGATCGAGCCATGAGGAGTAGTTCCCCTCCCACGGGATCCCCGCGCCGCGGTCGAGCTCGAGAATCCAGCCCGCGACGTTGTCGAGAAAGTAGCGGTCGTGCGTCACCGCCACGACGGTGCCCTGATACTCCTTGAGGAACCGCTCCAGCCAGGCGACCGATTCGGCATCCAGGTGGTTCGTCGGCTCGTCGAGCAGCAGCAGGTCGGGCTGCTGCAGCAGCAGGCGGCACAGGGCCACGCGCCGCCGCTCGCCCCCCGAGAGCGTCGTGACCGCGGAGTCGGCGGGCGGACAGCGCAGGGCGTCCATCGCGATCTCCAGGTGCCGGTCCAGCTCCCAGAGATTCCCGGCGTCGATCTTGTCCTGCAGCTCCGCCTGCTCCGCGAGCAGCCGGTTCATGGCGTCGTCATCCATCGGCTCTGCGAATTTCTCGGAGACGGCGTTGAAGCGGTCGAGCAGGGCCTTCTTTTCGGCGACCGCCTCCTCGACGTTGCCGAGCACCGTCTTTTCGGGGTCCAGGCGGGGCTCCTGCTGCAGGAAACCGGCGGTGAATCCCTTTCCGGGAAACGCTTCGCCCAGGAAGTCCTGGTCGACCCCCGCCATGATCTTCAGGAGGCTGCTCTTGCCCGCGCCATTCGCGCCGAGCACGCCGATCTTGGCGCCGTAGTAGAACGAGAGCCAGATCCCCTTGAGGATCTCGCGCTTCGGCGGGACCACCTTGCGGAGGTCCTTCATGGTGTAGATGAACTCGGGCATGCCGGTCTCCGGGCGCAGCGGGGTGTCGGGCGCCACGGGGGCACACGCCCCGCGGGCAGCGCAACGGCTACGGGAAAGAGGCCGGATTATACCCGAGCGGCTTGGGGCGCTATCGCTTCGCGAGGGCTCCCGATTCCTCCGCGGGCAGCGGAATCACCACGTCGAAGACCAGCTCCCAGCGCTTGGCGGCGGCGTCGGCGTAACCCCACCAGCGCCACACGCGCAGATAGCTGAACTGCTCTCCGGCGACCGTCTTGCCGGCGGCTTTCGGCGCGTCCTTCGACGGCTTCACAATCTTCGTCGCCGCGGCGCAGGTCCCCATCGTGAACCCGAGCTCGGCGCCGGCGGAAATGACCGCGCGGTCGCGCGTGCAGCGGCCCGGATCGGGCGTCGCGGCGAGCGCGGCCTTCACCTCTTCGGCGTTCAGGATCGGCATCTTGCCTTCACGCAGCATCCGCACCTTCTCGGCCAGCACGAGGGTGCCCGGCTGGCGCTTCTTCCATGAGGCGACCGACGGCAGGTAGCTGTCGTCCGCGGCACCGAGGGCGCCTTTCGCCTCGGCCTGGGCTGCGGCGGTCGTGCGGGGCATGACGTCGAAGTTCGGCTTGCGCATGCGCAGACCCGGCTTGTCGGTCTGGTGCTTGCCGTGCGAGATCCCCGCGTCGAGGATCACCTTCCACGAGCCATCGGCCTGCTTCGTCCAGACGGAGACGAACTCGCCCCACGCTGCGGGGCCCCCCGGAGGGCCGTTCGGCTCCGTGGCGGGGCTGAAGGACCAGGGGCCGGTCGTGATCCCCATGTCGCCAGCGCCGCTCACTTCCGCGAAGGCCGGCTCCCACTTCAGGAGACCGGCGAGGGGCAGCTGCTCCTTCATCCACTTGCGCCCGTCCACCGGACCGGGGCGGTAGAGGACCCCCTGCGGGGCGAGGTATTCCAGGAACGCGGCCTGAGTACCGTGGGCTTCCGCTGCGGCGGCGAACTCACGCTCGGCGCTGACGAGCTCGGCTGCGGCGAACTTCTTGTCGGCGGTGGCCGGGGGCCCCATTGCTCCGGGCCTGGTGTTCTCGGCCGCCACGGCCGTGCCGCAGACGAGGAACAGCAGGAAGGCTGCCGCGAGGGTCGATCGGGCGTGCGCAGTCATCAGGTCCTCCGTGGAACGGGGAGTCTTCAATGTTTCACCAGACAAGATAATGCCCGATCGACGTTCCGGAAAGTCGGCGGATTATCGCCCGGGGGGCGGCGAAAATGCGCTCTGCAGGGCTGCACTGCGGTGCCGGAAGACCCGGGTGAGGTGCCGGCGCATCAGGGGCCCGGCAAGCCGTCCCGCCGGGCCGAACCGGAGCCGCCAGACCACGCGGTCGCGCACGAGCGTGCCCCCGCCGGGAAGCTCCTCGAACTCATGAGTGTGGAGCCAGTGCGCGTACGGGCCCCGGACCTGCAGGTCGGCGAACCGGCGCGGCGGGTCCCACTCGGTGATCTCGCTCTCCCAGATCAGCGGCAGGCCGAAGATCCGCATGCGATATGCGATGCGCACTCCGGCGCGCAGGACGATCGGCTGCGGTGTCAGGACCGTGAGCGCGAACCGCTCCGGCGTGATGCGCCGGAGGTTCTCCACCGCGGAGAACCAGGCGAAGACCTGCTCCCGCGGGTGCGGGAGCGCCGTTTCCTCGACCAGCACGTCGTCCGGGGGCATGCGGGCCGATGCTAGTCCTGCACGGAAGACACGGAAGGAATCTCACGGGCCGGGAGACGGATCTCCGCCAGCACCTGCGCGTGATCGGACAGGCGGGTCCACCGCGTGCGCACGCACGAGGGTTCGATGGCCTCCGACACCCAGATCTGATCGAGATCCAGAACCGGCAGCGGCACGGGCCAGGTCGGACGCCAGCCGGTGCCTCCGAGATCGAAGGCGGGATGAACGGCGCGGCGCACCGCCGTCATGTGCGCCGTGTCGGACGGCGTATTGAAATCCCCCATGAGGATCCGGGGCCGGTCGGAGGGGCCCTCCATGAGCCGGCCGAGCTTCTGCATCGGAAGATCACGCCGCATGACCGGCGAGGAGTGCAGATCCGCGACGACGGCGAGCACCGGCTCGCCGCGCAGGCGCACGCGCGCCGCGGCGGCATCGCCACGACCTTCCAGGTCGTGGGCGCGCGCCGTCTCGATGTCTCCCCGGACCATGAGGACGATCTCCCGTCCGGGAAGCCAGATCGTGTACTCGGGGAAGCGGCGTCTCCAGAACCTCTCCCGGACCGGCGTGCGCGGCCCCGCCTCGACGAGCCCGATCAGATCGGCGTCGGTGGCGCGGATCTCCGCGGCGATCGACTCCCATCCGAACCGGCCATGGGCGCAGTTCCAGAACAGGACACGCACCGGCCGGCCGCTCTGCACGCAGCGGTGCATCGACCAGCCGGTCGCAACCGAGATCACAGCCGCCGCTGCGGCCGCGAGCAGCGCCGCGCGCCCGAGCCGGCGTCTCGAAGTCCCCGGCGCGGCGCCTGCGATCCCCCGGGCGCCGGCGGCGAGCAGACACGCGAGCACCGGCCACGGGGTCGCATAGAACACGATGCCGGATGCCAGGAAAGAGTCCTGCACCGTGAGGCGGATCAGGATCCCCGCCAAGCCCGTGACGAGAGCCGCTGCGCCGGCGATGCGCCGGAGGCGATTCCGGACGGCGCGCACGCGCGGTCAGCCGATGACGATGCGCAGATAGCGGCGCTTGCCCACACGCACGAGCCGGCGCGCGGGCGCGCTCGCCTCGATCGTCATGTCCCCTTCCCCCACCCGCGCTCCGTCCAGCTCGATGCCCCCCGAACGCACCGTCCGCAGGACCTCGGACGTCGACTTCGCGAGACCGGCGTCCACCAGAACGCGCGGCAGCCAGAGTGTCCCGGTGGTGGCGGGGAACCGCTTCTCCGGGACCTCTTCAGGAGTCTCCCGGCCGCTGAAGATCCGGCGCCACTCCGCCGCCGCGGCGGCCGCGGCCGTCGGTGTGTGGAACGGCGTGATGATGCGCACGGCGAGATCGGTCTTCACGTCCATCGGATGCCGCGCCGCCGACTCGACCTCGCGGCGCATGCGCGCAAGCTCGTCCTCGGGGACTCCGGCGAGCAGGAGCCCGTAGCGCCACATCAGCGGGTCCGAGATCGACATCAGCTTGCCGAACATTTCGAGCGGCGGCTCTGTCACTCCCACCGCATTTCCGGCCGATTTCGACATCTTCTCGGTGCCGTCCAGCCCCTCGAGCAGCGGCGTGGTCATGACGACCTGCGGCTCCAGGCCGTAATGCGGCATCACGTCGCGGCCGACGTTGAGATTGAAGAGCTGGTCCGTTCCGCCGAGCTCGACGTCGCTCTTCAGCTCGACGGAGTCGCGCGCCTGGGCGAGCGGATACAGGAACTCGTGCAGCGAGATCGGCGTGCCGGCCTCGAACCGCTCGCGGAAGTCCCGCCGCTCCAGCATCCGCGCCACCGTGTAGCGGGCCGTCAGCTCGATCCAATCCCCCGAGGAGAGCCGGTCGAGCCAGCCGCCGTTGAAGGCGACGCGGCACCGCTCCCGGTCCAGGATCCGGAAGGCCTGCTCGGTGTAGGTCCGCGCGTTCGCCTCGATCTCCTCGCGGCGCAGCGGCGGGCGCGTTTTCGACCGGCCGGTGGGATCGCCGATGCGCGCCGTGAAATCCCCGACGACCAGAACGGCATCGTGCCCGGCGTCCTGGAAGTCGCGCAGCTTCCGGAGCACGATGGTGTGCCCCAGGTGGATGTCGGGCGCCGTCGGGTCGAGACCGAGCTTCACCTGCAGCGGGATCCTGTTCTCGCGCGCCTGCGCGAGCTTGCGCCGCAGGTCCTCGGGCTGGATGAAATCCACCGTGCCGCGCGCGAGGCGTGCGATCTCGGCTTCGAGGGCGCCTCCGGCGGCGGAGCGGGCCATGGCTGCGGTGCAGTCTACAGCAGGCCCCGCTCGCGCAGACTCACCGAGCCCCGCTCCGACACGATGATGTGATCGTACAGCTCGACTCCCATCAGCTCGGAGGCGCGTCTCACGGATCCGGTGAACTCCACGTCGTCCACCGACGGGATGAGCGAGCCCGACGGATGGTTGTGCACCAGAACGTAGGCGAGCGCCGTGTGCACGATGGCCGGATGCAGAATCTCCCTCGCGTGCGTCCGCGTGACGTTCAGCGAGCCGACCGAGAGCAGCTCCTTGTGGATGAGACGGTTCTGCGCGTCGAGATAGAGCCCGACGAGATGTTCCTTGCGGGCGCGCCGGATTTCCGGCACCAGGGCGCACGCCTCGACGGGCGTCGTGACCCGCGGCGGATCCAGCTCCGCGGCGCACCGCAGGCGGCGGTGCAGCTCGAAGGCCGCTGCGAAGCGCGCCGCGCGGGCGGCGCCGATGCCGGGCGTGCGGGCCCAGTCTCCCGCGGGCCGCGCGGCCAGGGACTCCAGCGACTCTCCGCGCAGCAGCTTCGCCGCGAGCCGCAGGGCCCCGTCCTCGCGGGTTCCCGAGCCCAGGATCAGGGCGAGCAGCTCGACGTGCGTCAGGGCTCCGGGGCCGCTCGCGTGCAGCTTCTCGCGCGGGCGCAGGGCTTTCGGGGTGTCGGCGATCCGGGGGCAGGCTTCGGGACGGGGTACGGCGGCCGGCTCGGCCATGGCGGAGGTCTCCTCGACTCGGGCCCCCGCTCGCGACGTTCACGACGGCTCCGGCGGCTCTCCTCCGCCGGCGCCGCTCCTACTCCTCGACGAAAATGCGGCGCCCGACGAGACGGAGCTTCTTCTGGAAGAACAGCCTCACCGCCTCGGGATAGGCGATGTGCTCCTCGGCCAGGATGCGCTCCGAGAGTGTTTCGGGTGTGTCGTCGTCGGTCACGGCCACGCAGCGCTGCACGATGATCGGGCCGTGGTCGACGTGCTCGTCCACGAAGTGGACCGTGCAGCCGGCCACGCGCGCCCCCCAGTCGAGCGCCTGCTCCTGCGCATCGAGCCCGGGGAACGACGGAAGCAGCGACGGATGGATGTTCATGACGCGGCCCCGCCACTCGCGCACAAAGGTCTGCGTGAGCACCCGCATGTAACCTGCCAGGCAGATGAGATCGATCGACCGGCTCTTCAGCGCCTGATGGAGCCTCTTGTCGTGCTCCTCGCGCGAGGCGCTTTTCCGGTGGTCGATCACCACCGACTCGATGCGCCGCAATCGGGCCTTCTGCAGCCCCGGGGCGTCGGGCTCGTTGCTCACCACGAGCGCGACCGACGCGGGAACCGCGCCGGAGGCGCAGGCGGCCGCAATCGAGTCCATGTTGGATCCGCGCCCGCTGATGAGGATCGCGATCCTCCCCGCCTGGTCAGCCATCAGCCTCGTCTCCCCCGGAAGTCAGGCCCACTCGACGCCGGGCTCGCCGGCGACGATGGAGCCGATGCGCCAGACCCGCTCGCCGCGCGCAAGCAGCTCGGCCTCGAGCGGCTCGGCCTGCGCTGCGCCCACGACGGCGATCAGGCCGATCCCCATGTTAAAGGTGCGATCCATATCGGCCTGGGGAACCTCGCCGCCCTCGCGGATCGCCTCGAAGAGCCGGGGAACCGGCCACGAGCCGCGCGGCACGCGCGCGCGGCACCCGGGCGGAAGGATGCGCGGAAGATTGTCGGGGATCCCGCCACCGGTGATGTGGGCCAGGCCGTGCAGGCGGCCCTCGGACGCCGGCTTCTCGAGCAGGCTGTAATACGACCGGTGCTCGGCGAGGAGCGCATCGCCGATGGTGCCCTCGCCGCCGGGCAGGGGGCTGCGGGGACTGAGCCCCATCCGGTCGAAGAAGACCTTGCGCGCGAGGGAGTAGCCGTTCGTGTGAAGGCCCGCCGACGAGAACCCGAGCAGGACGTCTCCGGGGCGGATGGCGCGGCCGTCGATGAGGGCGCTGCGCTCGACGACGCCGACAATGGTGCCGGCAAGATCGTATTCCCCCGTCTCGTAGACGCCGGGCATCTCCGCCGTTTCCCCGCCGATGAGGGCGCAGGCGTGCTCGCGGCAGCCGCGGGCGACCCCTTCCACGAGCGAGACGACCACGTCGGGATCGAGCCGCTGCGCCGCGACGTAGTCGAGGAAAAAGAGAGGCCGCGCCCCCTGCACGAAGATGTCCATCACGCAGTGATTGACGAGATCGCGTCCGACGGTATCGAAGCGGCCCATCATCGCGGCGACTTTCATCTTGGTGCCCACACCGTCCACGCTCGAGACGAGCACCGGCTCGCGCCAGGCCCCGGCCGGAAGGGCGAACATGCCGCCGAACGAGCCGAGCTCGGACAGGACTCCGGGAGTGGCGGTGCCGCGCACCAGCGTCTTGATCCGGGCGAGCGCGCGGTCCTGCGCGTCGATGTCCACGCCCGCATCGCTGTATCGGAGCGGACCCGGTGTCTGGGGATTCATTGCGGGCTCTGGAAGGTGGAAGGGCGCGGTGAGAATAGCCCCGCTCTCGAAACAGTGTCAAGAATCGCCGCGCCGGAGGCCCTCGTTCACAGGTGCGATGACTGCCGCCCCGCTGCCGCCGGCCGGGGGTTTCCATCGCCGGGAAGAAGAGGAGATCCCGACCCTCCGCACCCCGTCACGGCGGGGACTCTCCCGGGATCCCGGACACCGGCTCGATCCCGTAGCGCTTCCACAGCTTCCCGAGCATCTCGACGCTGGTCACGAATCGCGCTCTCGAAGTGTCGTCCCCCGGCGCGTAAGTGACGAACACCCACCGGGCGGGCGGGCCGGGGGGCGCGTGCAGGCTCTCGTCCAGCGAGCAGCCGCAGTGCGCGAGCACGCTGTTGCTCACCTCGAAGCGAATGTCCCGCAGCGGCTCGGCGTTGACCTGCCGCACGAGCGCTTCGGCGGCGTCGCCCTCGACGGCGAAGTACGCGGTGCTGAAGAGGCCGAGCGCGAGCCCGCCCGCGAGCGACGCGGCGACGATCAGCCGCTCGCCGGCCCGGCGCGCTCCGGCGAGGAGCGGGGTGTAGTGCGCGGCCAGGAGCACCGCGAGGAGCGGCAGAAAGGCCATGAGATAGCGTGCCGCACCGCGGTTCAGCGTGTGCACCGCCAGCCCGGCGATGACCCAGAGCGCCGCACGCGCGGCGGACCCTCGCCCCGAAGCGATCCAGCGGAACAGGTGCGCGAGCACCGTCTCGCCCATGCAGAGCAGCAGGAACTCGAGCAGCCACAGCGCCGGGGCCGATGCGAGATGCGCGATCCAGCCCAGATCGAGCTCCCCCAGAAAGCCCGGCCGGCTCGCGCGCGCCCATTCCACGCCGGCGATCAGTGCCGCGTTGAGAATCGGCAGCCACCCGGGAATCGAGCGCGCGACCGCGCGAGCGCCTTCACGGGCCCGGGAGAACCAGCCCGCGAGCACGAAGCCGCCGGACAGCGCCCCGATCCAGATCAGATAGGCCGACAGCCGCAGCGGGGCCAGGATCAGATACTCCGGGAGCCGGGAGACCCGCGACGAGTCGGCCCGCTCGCTGAGAAGCTCGCCGGTGTAGGTGCTGAGCGCGTACAGAACCACGAACGCCGCGATGATCCCGGGGAGATACCAGAGCCCGCGGCGCAGGGCCGTTTTCAGGTTCACCAGAAGGGGCGTGCCGTCGGCGACCGGCGCGGCGGTCATCAGGCAGAGGAACACGGCGGGCAGCCAGGCGACGGCGTTGTACTTGATGAGCAGACACACTCCGAGCCAGAGGCCGGCCGCGAAGTGTGCCCCGGGGCGGTCGCTCTCGCACGCGCCGAGCACTGCGAATGCGAGACACGCGCTCGCGCACGTGAAGGGCAGGTCGAAGGTCGCGCTCGCGCAGGAGTAAGTCCAGAAGAGCGGGTTGAAGGCCAGGAACGCTGCGGCGAGAAGCGCCTCCCCGGCGCCGAACAATCGCCCTCCTCCCCTCCAGACCACCCACAGCGTCAGCAGCGCGAGCAGCAGCGCCGGCATGCGGACGACGAACGGGCTGTCGCCGAACGCAGCCGTCACTGGACCAAGGGCGAGCGCATAAAAGGGAGGACTGGCGATGATGTCGTGAAGAAGGGTGACCGCGCCGGCCGGATCCCCGGCCCCGGCGCGCGAGGCCGCCTTGGCCGTCCAGCATTCGAGGTTCGTCCAGCCGCTTCCGAGAAACGGAAGGTGACCCGCGGCGAATATCAGAACGACCAGCGTGAACAGGGCCCGGCGAGACTTCGTGGAGGGCGCCGGGGAGTCCATGCGTGAATGGACGCTACGGTCCCGCCGAAAGGGATGTCAAGCCGCGCGAGGCGTTGCGTCCGCGCGGGGGGCCCGCCTAACATGAGGACTTGCAGAGCGTCTGCGCGCCCTGAGGGAGGCTGGACGGCGTCATGCAGGCTCTTTCGACGGAAATCGGTCGGATGGCCGAGGAGGCGCGGGCGGCCCGGCGCGCGCTGGTGCGCCGCCAGGAGCGCGAGGGCATCCGCGAGGCGGCGCTGGCTGCGCTGAAGGACCGCGGCGCCCGGCTGATCGAGATCACGGACCAGCTCCCGCTCATCTCGTACGCGTGGGATCTGGGCGACGACACCCGCATCCCGGGCTACGTCGGGGGCCGCGTCGAGGAGATGCTCGGCATCGAAGTCTCGCGCTGGCTGACCGAGCCGGGGCTCTTCCTTTCCCTGCTGCACCCCGACGATCTGCCCCGCGTGCTGACCGAATTCCGGACATTCTTCGAGACCGGACTCCCGTTCGACACGGAGTACCGGCTGACCCGCCCCGACGGGGCGATCGTCTGGCTCGAGGACCGCGCGGTGCTCGTCCGCGACGCCGCCGGCCGCCCCCTGTTCCAGCAAGGGATCGCGCAGGACGTCACGCTCCGCCGCCGCTCCGAGGCGATCCTCTCGGTGCATGCCGAGACGCTCGGCAAGGTCGTGGAGGGGCTGCCGCTCTCGTCCGTGCTCACGACGCTGACGCGCGGGATCGAGCGGCTCGAAACCGGGATGCACTGCTCGATCCTGCTGCTCGACGCGGATGGCAAGCGGCTGCTCCACGGCGCGGCGCCATCGCTGCCCGACGAGTACAACCGCATCGTCCACGGACTCGAAATCGGCCCCGAGGTGGGCTGCTGCGGCTCGGCGGCGTTCCACGCGCGCCGCGTGGTCGTGACCGAGATCCTGACCGATCCGCGCTGGGCCCGCTTCCGCTTCGCCGCCGAGCGGTTCGGCCTGCACTCGTGCTGGTCGGAGCCGATCTTCTCGACCGCATCCCAGGTGCTGGGCACGTTCGCCATGTACTACCGGACCGCGCGCACGCCGACCGAAGCGCAGATCCGCATCATCGAGAACGCGGCGCGGCTCGCAGGAGTCGTCATCGAGGCGGATCGCACGAAGTCGGCCCTCGCCGACAGCGAGGAGCGGATGCGTCTCGCAATGGAGTCGGCGGGGATGGGCACGTGGACCTACGACCTCGACTCGCGGGAGATTCGCTGGAGCGACCACCTGCTCGGGCTTCTGGGTCTCGACGCCGCGACGCGGCCCGCGGTCCCCGAAGAGGTGCTGGAGCGCGTGCACCCGGCCGACCGCGAGCTCGCACGGACCACACTGCAGCGCTGTCTCGAGCGCGGCGGGGATTACCGCGCCGAGCTGCGGCTCCTGGATCCGCGCAGCGGGAGCCGCTGGGTCAGCGTCTTCGGCAAGATCCACCGCGACGCGGCCGGGCGGCCAGACCGGATCTACGGAGTCGCGACCGACGTCACCGACACGCGGCGCCTTCAGGAGCAGCTCCTGCAGTCCCAGAAGATGGAAGGGATCGGCCGCCTGGCCGGCGGGATCGCCCACGACTTCAACAATCTGATGACGGCGATCGTCGGGTATGCCGAGATGATCCGGCTGAAGTCGCGCCCCGGGCCGGGGCCCGCGGGAGCGCTGGGGCAGATCGAGCGCGCGGCGAACCGCGCGGCGGATCTGACCCGCCAGCTCCTGGCCTTCGCGCGCAAGCAGGTGATGGACCCGCGGGTCTTCTCATGCGACGACCTGCTGCGAGATGCCGAGAGTCTGTTGACCCGTCTGATCGGCGAGCACATCACGCTCGTGATCCGTCCCGCTTCCGCCGGACCTGGCGGCGCCGCTCCGTACGTGCGCGCCGACGCGGGCCAGATCGAGCAGGTGCTCGTGAACATGGCGGTCAACGCCCGCGACGCCATGCCCCAGGGCGGGAGGCTGACGATCACCTGCGGGGTGGAGCGCGACCCCGGGGGCGCGGAGGCGGGCGGCGGCGAGGCGCTCACGGATCGCGTCGTGGTCACGGTGTCGGACACCGGCGTCGGCATGACCCCCCAGGTCCTGGAGCATCTCTTCGAGCCGTTCTTCACCACAAAGCCGATCGGCGAGGGAACCGGACTCGGGCTCGCCACGTGCTACGGCATCCTGCGCCAGGCCGGCGGCCGCATCGAGGTGGCCAGCGAGCCTGGCGCGGGGACGACCTTCCGGCTCCTCATTCCGCGGGCTTCGGCGCCAGAGGTCCCGGCTCAGGCCCCGGCCGCGCGGCAGACGGCCCTGCCGCCCGGCGCCGGGCACGAGACGATCCTGATCGCCGAGGACGATCCCCTCGTTCGCGAAGTGACGGCCTCCGCGCTCGAGGCGCAGGGCTACCGGCTTCTGCTCGCGGAGCACGGACTCGACGCGCTGGCGGTGGCGCGCAGCCACGAGGGGACGATCGATCTGCTGCTGACAGACATGGTGATGCCTCACCTCGGCGGCTGGGAGCTCGCCGAGCGCCTGACGCGCGACCGGCCGGGGATTCGCGTGCTCTACGTGTCGGGCTACGCGGACAACCCCGCCTTCCGCGAAGGGAACTGGGGACCGGGGCGCTCGTTCCTGCCGAAGCCGTATCACCCCGCAGATCTGGCCCGCCGCGTCCGCGAGATGCTGGACGCCCGCGCGGCCTCCGGCGCCGCCCGGGTCTCGTAGCGCCCGGCTAGCGCCGGCGCGCGGGCTTCTCGAACAGGCGGAGCTGCTCGCGGTCCTCGGCGTCAAGGGGCACCGGATAGGTCCCGGTGTAGCAGGCAGTGCAGAACCCCGCAGCGCCGCTGGTCGCGCGCGTGAGCCCCTCGAGCGAGAGATACCCCAGGCTCGTCGCGCGGATGTAGCGGCGGATCTGCTCGACGGTGTTGTTCGCGGCGATCAGCTCGCTCGGGTCCGGCGTATCGATGCCGTAGTAGCACGATGCGATCGTGGGCGGGCACGAGATGCGCACGTGCACCTCGCGGGCCCCCGCCTCCTTGAACATGGTGACGATCTTCTTCGAGGTCGTGCCCCGCACGATCGAGTCGTCGACCATCACGATCCGCTTGCCCTCGATCACCTCGCGCACCGGGTTGAGCTTCACCTTCACGCCGAAGTGGCGGATCGACTGCTGCGGCTCGATGAAGGTGCGGCCGACGTAGTGATTCCGGATCAGGCCGACCTCGAACGGAATCCCCGACTGTTCCGAGTAGCCGAGCGCGGCCGGCACGCCCGAGTCGGGCACGGGCACGACGAGATCGGCTTCGGCCGGATGCTCCTTCGCCAGCTCCTGGCCCATCCGTTTGCGGACGAGGTGCACCGAGCGGCCGAAGAGCTTCGAGTCGGGCCGGGCGAAATAAACATATTCGAAGATGCAGCGGTGCTCCGGCGTCGGGGCGAAGGGATGGAACGACTCGGGGTCCTTCCCCGGAGCCGCCACGATCACCTCGCCCGGCTCCACGTCGCGCACGAACTCCGCGCCGATCAGATCGAAGGCGCACGATTCGGACGCGAAGCACCACGCCCCTTCGACCCGGCCCAGGGACAGCGGGCGGAATCCGCGCGGATCGCGCGCGGCGATGACCGCGTCCCGCGTGATCATGAGCAGCGAGAAAGCCCCCTCGACCCGCTTGAGCGCATCCACGACGGCGTCCGGCGAATTGCGCCAGGAGGAGCGGGCGATCAGGTGCAGGATCACCTCCGTGTCGCTGCTGCTCCGGAAGATGCTGCCCTCCGATTCGAGCTCGTTGCGCAGGCGGCCGGCGTTCGTGAGGTTGCCGTTGTGCGCGATGGCGATCTCGCCGGCGTGGTAGCCGATGCGGAACGGCTGGGCATTCGCGAGCGCCGACGAGCCGGCGGTCGAGTAGCGGGTGTGTCCGATCGCCAGGTCGCCGCGCAGGCGGCGGATCTTCTCGCGCGGAAAGACGTCGGCCACCTGCCCCATCCCCCGCTCGTCATAGAGGGTGGAGTGGTCGCTGCTGACGATGCCGGTGGACTCCTGGCCCCGGTGCTGCAGCGCGTACAGCCCGAGATAGGCGAGGTTGGCCGCCTCTGGGTGCCCGCTGATTCCGAAGATGCCGCACATGCTCCGTCAGTCTCCCGTACCGGCGCCCGTGCTCATAAGACGCGGCAGCGCCCCGCGCCAGATCGCCACGAGCCGGCCCGTCTCCTCGTCGAGCAGCACGCGCCCCGCCGACGTGATGCGCAGGCGATCGCCGCCGACCCGCCCCGCGAGCGTTGCGGGAACGCCCCGGCTTTCCGCGAGCGCCAGAAGCTCCCGGCTGCGCACCGGATCGCAGGTGACGATCGCCCGCCCCGTCCCCTCTCCGAACAGTACGGCGTCGGGGCGCAGGCCGGCCGCCCCCGCGTCGATCTCGGCGCCGAGCGGCGCCTCGTCGCGCAGCACCGGCAGGATCGCGCACTCCGCCGCCGCCACCGCGAGACCGCCGTCCGAGACGTCATGGGCGGTCAGGATGAGGCCGTCGGCGATCCCCGCGATGAGCAGCGCGCGCAGCCGCCCCTCCGCCGCCAGGTCCACCCGTGGAGGCAGCCCCGCCTCGCGCCCGTGGACGACCGCCAGATACTCGCTGCCGCCCAGCTCGTCCGTCGGCGTGCCCAGCAGCACGATGGCGTCCCCCGCGGCGCGGAACCGCGAGGCGGCGTGCCGGTCGGCGCGCTCGAGCAGGCCGACGACGGCGACCGTTGGCGTGGGGTGGATCCCCCGCCCTTCGGTTTCGTTGTAGAACGAGACGTTTCCCGAGACGATCGGGATGCCGCTCTCGCGGCAGGCGTCCGACAGGCCTCGGATCGCCTCGCGGAACTGCCACATGATCTCCGGCCGCTCCGGGTTGCCGAAGTTCAGGCAATCGGTCAGACCGATCGGGTGCGCACCGGCGGCGGCGACGTTGCGCGCCGCCTCCGCGACCGCCGCCTTCGCCCCTTCGTAGGGGTCGAGGTAGCACCAGCGGCTGTTGCAGTCGACCGAGAGGGCGATCGCCCGGCCGGTCCCCTTGATGCGCACCACCGCCGCGTCGGATCCGGGCCGAACGACGGTGTTGCTGCGCACCGTCTGGTCGTATTGCTCCCAGGCCCACTCGCGGGCGCAGAGATTCGGCGAGCCGAGAAGCGCGCGCAGCGCCGCTCCGGCATCGGCCGGCAGCGGCACCGTCGCGGGGTCGAGCGCCTGAACCGCCGCCTGCCACTCCGGCGTCGCGGCGGGCCTGTCGTACAGCGGCGCCTCCTCGGCCAGCGGGCGCGCCGGCAGGTCCACCACGGTGCGCCCCTCCGAGGTCGCGACCACCCGCCCGCCGTCGGTGACGGTGCCGACGACTTCGGCCTCGAGGTCCCACTTCCGGAAGATCTCGCGGGCGTCTTCCTCGTGGCCCTTCTTCACCACGATGAGCATCCGCTCCTGCGACTCCGAGAGCATGACCTCGTAGGGCGTCATCCCCTCCTCGCGCCGCGGGACGCGGTCGAGATCGAGCGCCACGCCGCTGCCGGCCCGGCTCGCCATCTCGAAGGAAGACGACGTGAGCCCCGCGGCGCCCATGTCCTGGATGCCGACGATGTAGTCGGTCTTCATCAGCTCGAGACAGGCCTCGAGCAGGCACTTCTCCGCGAACGGGTCGCCGACCTGCACCGTGGGGCGCTTGTCCTGCGACGAGGCGTCGAACTCCGCCGAAGCCAGAAGCGAGGCCCCATGGATTCCGTCGCGGCCCGTCCGGCTGCCGGCGTAGAGGACCGGATTCCCCGGCCCCGCCGCCTTGCCGAGAAAGATCCGGTCGGCGGGCACCAGCCCCAGATTGAACGCGTTCACCAGGATGTTGCCGTTGTACGACGGATGGAACGAGATCTCTCCGCCGACCGTGGGGCAGCCGAACGAATTGCCGTAGCCGCCGATCCCCCCGACGACACCGCCGACGAGAAACCGCATCCGGGCGTTGGCGGGGTCGCCGAACCGCAGCGAGTTCAGGGAGGCGATCGGCCGCGCTCCCATCGTGAAGACGTCGCGCAGGATGCAGCCCACGCCGGTCGCCGCGCCCTGGTAGGGCTCCACGAACGAGGGGTGATTGTGGGATTCCATCTTGAAGGCGACCGCCCACCCGTCGCCGATGTCCACGACGCCGGCGTTTTCTCCGGGCCCCTGCAGAACGCGCGCGCCCGTCGTGGGCAGTCCGCGCAGATGCTTCCGCGACGACTTGTAGGAGCAGTGCTCCGACCACATCACCGAGAAGACCCCCAGCTCGGTCCAGGAGGGCGTGCGGCCGGCGATCCGGCAGGCGGTCGCGTACTCCTCGTCCGTGAGCCCGTGCTCGCGGGCCCGCTCGAGGGTGACCCCGGGCTCTTCGGTGCGCGCCGGCGCGCTCACGCACCCGCTCCCGCCGCCGCGCGGCGCCCGCCCAGGACGCCTTCGAGAATCGCGAGACCATCGGTGCAGCCGAGGATCGCCTCGTCCATGCGCTCCGGGTGCGGCATCAGGCCCAGCACGTTCTTCCCCTCGTTCAGCACGCCCGCGATCGCGCGGGCAGAGCCGTTCACATTCCACTCGGGCTCGTCCCCGCCCTGCGGCGAGACGTACCGGAACGCGACGCGCCCGTCGCCTTCGAGCCGCGCCAGCGTCTGCTCGTCGGCGAAGTAGTTCCCCTCGCCGTGCGCGATGTGCGCCCGGATCGTCTGGCCGCGCTCGAGCCGGCGCGTGAACGGAGACGCGTTCGATTCGCACCGCAGGTAGACGTCGCGGCAGAGGAAGCGCAGATCGCGGTTGCGCAGCAGCGCCCCGGGGAGCAGTCCGGACTCGCAGAGGATCTGAAACCCGTTGCAGATGCCGATGACCGGGCCGCCGCGGCGGGCGAACTCCGACACCGCCCGCATCACCGGAGAGCGCGAGGCGATGGCTCCGCACCGCAGGTAATCGCCGTACGAAAAGCCGCCCGGCAGCACCACGGCATCGGCGCCGTGCAGATCGGCCTCCTTGTGCCAGGCGAACACCGTCTCGACGCCGATCAGGTGCCGATACGACCAGTAGGCGTCGTGGTCGCAGTTGCTGCCGGGGAAGACGACGACGGCGACTTTCATGACTCGATCTCGAACCTGTAGTCCTCGATGAGGGGGTTCGCGAGCAGCTCGCGGCACATCCTGTCGACCCGCTCCCGCGCTTCCGACGCGCCGCCGCGGGGGGGCGGATCGAGGCGAATCTCGATGAAGCGTCCGATGCGGACGTCGGCCGCCTCGGCGAACCCCAGGGCGTGCAGCGAGCCGGTCACGGCGCGGCCCTGCGGATCGAGGACCGTCTTCCGCGGGGTGATGGTGATGCGGGCTGTCATCGGGTTCCTTTCGCGCGGCCCAGGGCGCGCCGGAGGAGCGTGTCCACGTGGCGGAGATGGCGTGCGGGGTCGAAGCAGGCGCCGATCTGGCGTCGTGTGAGCCGCTTTCCGATGTCGGCGTCGGCGGAGACCAGCTCCTGGAAGTCCTGCGTTCCGGCCCAGACCTGCATCGCGTTGCGCTGCACCAGGTGGTACGCCTCCTCGCGCGTGGCGCCGGCGTCCACGAGGGCGAGCAGCAGCGCCTGCGAGTAGATGAGCCCCCGTGTGAGATTCATGTTCCGGCGCATCCGGTCCGGATACACGAGCAGCCGGTCGAGCAGCCTTGTCAGCTTCGCGAGCATGTAGTCGATCAGGATCGTCGAATCGGGCACGATCACCCGCTCCACGGACGAGTGCGAGATGTCGCGCTCGTGCCACAGCGCGACATTCTCGAGGCCGGCCTGCGCGTTCGCGCGGACGACCCGGGACAGACCCGAGAGCTGCTCCGACGTGATCGGATTGCGCTTGTGGGGCATCGACGAGGAGCCCTTCTGCCCGGCCGAGAAGAACTCCTCGGCTTCACGCACGTCGGTGCGCTGAAGATGCCGGATCTCCACCGCCGCCTTCTCGATCGAAGCGGCGATGAGGGCGAGTGTCGTCAGGAAGTGCGCGTGGCGATCGCGCTGGATGACCTGGGTCGAGATCGGGTCGGGCCGCAGGCCCAGGCGCCGGCAGACCTCCGCCTCGACGCCGGGATCGAGGTGCGCGAAGGTGCCCACGGCGCCCGAGAGCTTGCCGACGCGCACCGACTCGCTCGCGGCGGCGAGCCGCTCCCGGTGCCGCGCGAACTCCGCGTGCCACAGGGCGAAGACGAGCCCGAGAGTGATCGGCTCGGCGTGGATGCCGTGCGTGCGGCCGATCATCACCGTTCTGCGGTGGGCCCGCGCCTGCCGCGCGAGGACCTTCATCAGGTCCTTCAGACCCTGATCGATCAGCGCGCCCGCCTCGCCGAGCTGCAGGGCGAGAGCGGTGTCGAGGACGTCGGACGACGTCAGCCCCATGTGGATGAAGCGCGAGTCCGGGCCGACGTATCGCGCGACGTTCGTGAGAAAGGCGATGACGTCGTGCTTCACCTTCTCTTCGATGCGGAGGATCCCGCGCACGTCGAACCGCGCCTTCCGTTGGATCACCGCCAGTGCGCGCTTCGGAATGACGCCCCGGCGCGCCAGGGTCTCGCAGACCGCGATCTCGACGTCGAGCCACCGCTGAAAGCGGTTCTCGTCGGTCCAGATCCGGCCCATCTCCGGGCGTGTGTATCGGGCGATCATCTGTCTACAGGGCCAGCGCCTCGGGGGCGCCGTGGCGGGCGGCAACCTGCACGAGGACGCTGCTCCGGCCCGCCGCGTCGAGGGCCCGGCGCGCCGCGTCGCGGGCGTGGACGGGGCTGTTCGTATTCTCCGAGACGTGCAGCAGCAGGAGGTGCCGCGTGCGCGCGGTGACGCAGCGCACGGCGAGCGCCCCCGTCTGCGCGTTGGAGAGATGGCCCTCGCGGCCGGCGATCCGTGCGCGCAGCCACGCCGGGTACCGGCTGCGCTGCAGCAGCGCCTCGTCGTAGTTCGACTCCAGCAACAGCGCATCGCAGTCGGCGAGCCCCTCTTCGATGCCGGCGGGCGCATGGCCGAGATCGGTCGCGACGCCGGCCGCGAAGCCGTCGGCTTCGATGCGGAATCCGACATTCGGCGCGTCATGAGGAATCGAGAAGGAGCGCACGCGCAGGCGGCCGAGATCGGCTTCCGCGCCCGGCGCCAGGGGCTCGGGGCGCGGGAGGGGCCTCCCCGACCGGGCGATCCCCTCCGCCGTCTCGGCGCTGCACCAGACCGGAACCCGGTGGCGCTTCGAGAGCAGCGCGGCGGCGCCCGCATGGTCGGTGTGCTCGTGCGACACGAACAGGGCGTCGATCGACTCGGGCGTCACCCCTTCGGCGCGGCAGCCGGCTTCGATGCGCGAGAGCGCGACGCCGGCGTCGATCAGAATCGTGCGGCCGCCGGCGCGCACGAGCAGGGCGTTTCCCGAAGATCCGCTGCCGATCACGCGAATCCGCACCGCCCCTCCTTCAGCCCGCCACACCCGTGGAGCCAAACCCGCCCGCGCCGCGCTCCGTCGCCGGAAGCGACTCGGACTCGACCGCCCGCACCCGCGCCACCGGCGCGATGACGAGCTGGGCGATCCGGTCCCCGCGGCGGATGGTGACGGCCGCCTGCCCCAGGTTCACGAGCACGACGCGCACCTCGCCCCGGTAGTCGGAATCGACCGTTCCGGGAGCGTTGAGGGTCGTCAGCCCGCTCTGCGCGGCCAGGCCGCTGCGGGGCCGCACCTGGCCCTCGAACCCTTCGGGGATCGCCACGCCGAACCCCGTCGGCACCACCGCCCGCTCGCCCGGGGCGAGCACGAGATCTGCGCTCACCGCGGCGCGCAGGTCCATTCCCGCTGCGCCGTCGGTCTGGTAGGCGGGCAGCGGGAGATCGGCGCCGCCGGCGAACCGGATCACGGGGAGCGGAAGGAGGGCCATCAGAACGAGAGATCGGACCGGCGCGTGCGAAACCGTGACACGCGGCCGAGACAGACGAGACCGGCCCGCTGAGGGGCGAGCACGTCCCGGGCGACGGAGCGGACCTGCGCCGGCGTGATCTTTTCGATCGCATCCAGCACTTCGTCGTTGGAGAACTGCCGGCCGAAGGCGATTTCGGCGCGCGCGAGATTCGACATCCGTGCCGACGTGGACTCGAGCGAGAGCATCAGCGAGCCCTTGAGGTTGTCCTTTGCGACCTGAAGCTCCTGGTCGCTGATCGGCTCGTCCTTCAGGCGGCGAAGCTCCTCGCAGATCTGCCGGATGACCCGCTCGCCGGAGGAGGGCGACGTCGCCGCGTAGACCATCAGGAAGCCGCAGTCGTTGAACGCGTTGACGCCGGAGTACACCGTGTACGCGAGCCCGCTGCCCTCGCGGATGCGCTGCCAGAGCCGCGACGACATCGTGCCGCCGAGCACGGCGTTCAGCAGGGTCAGCGCGTAGCGGCGCGCGCTGGTCGACGGAAACGTCGGAACGCCGAGGCAGATGTGCACCTGCTCGAGGCTCTTCTTCTCGCGGCGCACCAGCATCGGGCGCGACCGGGGCGCGGCGCCGTCGGCCGGGGCCGCTCTTCGGGGGCGCCGCAGACGGCCGAAGGCCCTGCGCAGGGAGCGGTGCACCTGCGCGTGCTTCAGATTGCCGGCCGCGGTGATGACCATGTTGCCCGGCACGTAGGCGTCCTTGAAGTGGCGCGCGAGCCTGGCGGGGGTCAGCGAGCCCACGGAGCGCCGCGTCCCCTGGATGGGCCGCGCCAGCGGATGCCCCTTCCACCACCGCTCGGAGAAGAGATCGAAGAGGACCTCCTCGGGGGAGTCCTCCACCATCCGCATCTCTTCATAGATGACCCGGCGCTCTTTTTCGATGTCCGCGGGGTCGAACCGCGGCCGCAGCACGATGTCGGCGAGCAGATCCATCGCCACCGGCAGGTGCGAGTCCAGCACCTTGGTGTAGAAGCAGGTGGATTCCTTGCCGGTGAAGGCGTCCACCTGACCGCCGATCGAGTCGATCACGAGGGCGATTTCGCGCGCGCTGCGGCGCTCGGTGCCCTTGAAGACCAGGTGCTCGATGAAGTGGCTGATGCCGTTCACGCGCGCCGATTCGTGGCGCGACCCGGTGCGCAGCCAGACTCCGAGCGAGACCGACCGGACGTGCGGCATGGATTCGGTGAGGATGGTGAGCCCGTTGTCCAGGATCTCCTTGCGGATCATCCGAGAAAGACTCCGGCTGCGAAGACGACCTGTGTGACCCGGCGGGCCGGGCGCTGGCTCGTGTGTGGGCTGCAGGAAACGCCCGGCGGACTGGCCGAACGCGAATGAATCCGGAGTATAGCCTACTGGCCGCCGCCCTGCGGATTGGGCGTGCCCGGGCCGCCTCCGGCGCCGGGCCGGCCGGGCTGCCCCGGCTGGCCGGGGGTGCCCGGAGCCGCCGGCTGGAGGGCACCGAGGAGCGGCGCGAGGGTCGGGATGCCGTTCAGATCCTCGACGGTGAAGAGCCACTCGCTGTACTTCTCGATGTTCCGCCAGCGCGCGGAGCCCATCGCCGTCTCGTCGCTCCTGCTGTGCACGCCGATGATGGGGAGGCCCGCGAGCGCGACGGGGCTTCCGGTCTGGCCCATCCCCGGCTGCTGGCCGGTCTGCGGCGGATGCTGCGTGGTGCCGTCGCCCCCCTCGTCGCCGAAAAAGTCGTCGTCCTCGCCGTTGTCCTCGTCGCCCTGCGCGCCGGTCCCGTCGCCGGGGGTGGCTCCCGTGTCCGAGACGGGCGTGCCCTGCGGCGAGAGATAGACGAGACCCCATTCGCCGCCCGGGACCATCGGGTCGGTGTACGGCCTGCGCAGGTAGTAGCGGCCGCCGCCGGGGCCGCCCATCTCGGTGAGCTGCTTCCAGTCCGAGGGGAACGTGCCGTTGTCCTTGCGGTACTGCGCGCAGGCCATCGCGATCTGCCGGCCGCGGAAGATCAGCTCCTCCTCGCGGTCGCGGCGGATGACCGTGGACCACTTCTGCACGGCGACCGCGGAGCCGATCAGCAGGATCGTCACCACGACGACGACGCCGACGAGAAGCGCGCCCCGCTCGCCGAGCCTGCGCATCGCGCTAATTCACCGTCACCGTGATGGTGGCGCTGGCGGTCTTCGAATTCGGGCACGGCGGGGTGTTCGCCGGATTGCAGACCACCGTGCCGTCGCCGTTGTCCCACACCGTCAGGGTGACCTGATACGGCGTCGCGCCCGAGGCGGCGGTATACGTGTGCGTCGTGGTCGCGCCGCCGTTGTTGAGCGACGAGTTGCCGTCGCCGAAGGTCCAGTCCCAGCGCACGATCGCGCCGCCCGGGTTCGGGTCGCTCGACAGACTGCCGTCGAAGGTCACCTGCGTGTTGACGGTCGTGAGAATGTTGCCGCCGGCGTTCGCGATCGGCGGCAGATTGCCGGTGATGGTGAGGGTCCTGGTGTTCGCGTTGCTGCTGGCGAGCCCCTGATCGTCCTCAACCTGCAGCGCGACGGCGACCGACTGGGAGTTCGTGAAGGTCTTCGTAAAGCTCGACTGCGTCGGAAAGGTGCAGATGATCGGATTCGTGCCGGTGCACTCCGCGGGTCCGGTCGGCGCGGAGTCCGGATTGTCCGAGGTCAGGGTCCAGATCCAGGTGGCGAGGGTCGCGTTGCCTTCCGGATCGGTGGAGGACGACCCGTCGAAGGTCACGAGACCGCCCGGGATCTGTGTGGCCGGATTGATCGTGAAGTTCGCCGTCGGCGCATGGTTCACGCCGCCGATGAACACGTCGATGTCCGCGGACACCGGCCCGGACTTCGCCGTCACCGTGGCGTCGGCGCCGGTGATCAGGACGTCCCTCGCCTCGCCGGCCGCGTCGGTCTCCACGGAGCCATTCCCCGATTCCATGCGGCCCGCCGTCGTCTTGAAGCGCACGGTGACGCCCGCCTTCGGCACGCCCTTGTCGTTCTTGACCGTCGCCGTGATGGTGCTCTTCCCTTCCGGTTTGCTGCCCAGGTTGATGACGCCGGGGCTCGCGTCCATTTCGATGGTGTTGTCGGCCTCCGCGACGGGATCCGCGTGGTCGCACCCGGCGAGCAGCAGCGCCGCGCAGACCGGAAGCCAGAAGCCGACAGACGATGTTCGTGTACGCATGTCACCACTCCGAATAGGAAGTGCTGTCCAGAGCCGTCTCCTCGGAGCCGCTGTGAACGTTGTAGATCCCGGCCGGCGCATCGGGGAGCGACGCGTCCGACTCGGCCAGCTCGGTCTGCCAGGTCTCGGCGCTGCGTGTCATCGGGTCCACGGGGATCGTCCGCATGTAGGACTCGTCGACGAGCGCCTGCAGGTCTTCGGGGTATTTCCCCTTGTCCACGAAATACTGGTCGATGACGTCGCGCAGCGTGTAGAGCTGCTGCTTGAGCACGGACTCGCGGGCCTTCTTCGTGGCGTCGCGATAGGTGGGGATCGCCGCCGTCGTGAGAATGCCGATGATCGCGATGACGACCAGCAGCTCGATGAGCGTGAACCCCCGATGGGAGCGGCGCCTTCGCAGTGTTCGCATGAGGCCTCCCGTCACCACATCCGGTAGGGCACGCCGTCGGAGCCGGTGCCCTCCGAGAGCGAGGTGACGTCGAAGACGTGGAGCTGGTCCCAGGACGTGTCCTCGGGACCCTGCTTGCTCGACCGCAGCCCCCACTCCGCCTTTCCGGTCATCGGATCCATGGGGATCCTCCGGAGGAACTTGATCTTCATCTCCTTCGCCTGGCCAAGGTCGATCCCCTCGACCAGATCGGCAAGCTCGCAGGGATAGCCTTCGCAGTCCTGCTGGAGCACGAGGCCGTTCTGCAGACCGGGGTTGTCGCCCAGCAGGCGCTTGTAGTCGTCGATCGCCTGGCGCATCGTGCGCAGCGCCTGGCGCAGCTCCAGCTCGCGCCGGTTCCTCTGGATCGTCGTGACGACCGGCACCGCCATCGTCGCAAGGATGACGAGGATCGCCGACACGCACACGAGCTCCACCATGCTGAGACCGCGCGCGCCCGCGAGGACGCGGCGGAGCCGGGAGGCCCGCGCGCGGCTCATCGCGGCTGCACCACGATCTGCGCCGTCGAGAACGACGCAGGCAGGTTGTTGGCGTTCGGGTCCTTGACCGCGGCGCCGGTGAAAACGAACGCGGCGGGCCCCGCCGCCCGGGCGACGAAGGTGAAGGTCCCCAGGATGCCCGCGCCGTTCGCCCCCGTCGGGCTGCTCGTGCGGCTCGCGCCGACGACGATCTCCCCCGGCGCGACCGCGGTCGGCACGAAGACGGTCCCGGCTCCATCCCGGTTCAGAAAGTCGCCTTCGGCCGCCTGACCGGTGTACTCGAGCACCGCCTGGTTGTACCGGAGGTGGAACGGGATCGAGCCGACGTTGGTGGCGTTCGCGACGCGCACCTGCGCCACGACCTGCTCGCCGATCGCGTAAATCGACTTCGGAGTCGTCAGGATGATCTGCGCGAGACTCGGTGTATTCGGTGAGGCGTCGGCGTCGGTGTCCTCCTCGTAGTCCTCGTCGTCCTCCCAGTCATCCTCTTCCTCGTCGTCGTTGAAGGTAGCGTCGCTCGGAACCGCCACCGGGGCGGCGGTCGAGGCGCCGGTCCGCGCCGGGGGCCCGGACTCGGCCGGAGCCGGCGCCGTGGACGGCGGCGCAGCGGGCGCTTCATGCGGGGCGGCGCCGGGGGCCTCGCCGGTTGCGTCCGCGTCCTCGCCGGCGAACGGGCTCTCGCCGAACGGATTCCGGTTCGGCAGCCGGAGCTTGATCTGCTCCTCCGTTCCGACCCAGATCGAGTCGAGATCGGCCTCGCGGATGTCGGGCACCCGCACGATGTGCGGGGTGAGGGTCAGAACGATGTCGGTCTTCTGGCTGCTGTCCACGTTGCGGCCGAAGAGCTTGTTCAGGATCGGGATGTCCGAGAGCCCGGGCACGCCGGAGAGGCTGTGCCGGTCCTCCTCGCGGATCAGGCCCGAGAGAAGATTCGTCTCCCCATCCTTCAGCCGGACGACGGTCGAGATCTGCCGCTCGCCGATGATCGGCTGGCTGACGCCGCCGCTGCCTTCCACCGATCCGGAGATCGCCGAAATCTTCACGTTGAGCTTCATCGTGATTTCGCGATTGTGGTGCACGCGCGGCTCCACGCTGATTTCGATGCCCACGTTCTGGTAGCTGAATGACGTCACCGGAACGATGTTCCCGCCGACGGTGTTCGAGGTGTTGAAGGTCGTGGTCGGGATGGGCACGCGGTCGCCGATGTGGATCTCGGCCTTCTCGCCATCGGTCACGCGCAGCTGCGGCTTCGCGAGCACCTTCGCGTCGGTCAGGCTCTTCGCGTACGACACGACGAAGCTCGGGATCGGCCCGATCGACCAGTTCGCGTCGGAGCGCAGCGGATCCAGGTTGTTCAGCGGCAGCGACGAGGGGCCGGTGAAGGTGATGGAGAAGCCCTTCGACGAGAGGTCCACGCCGAGGTCCTGCGACTTCGAGCGGTTCAGCTCGATCAACTCCACGTCGATGACCAGCTCCGCCTTCGCCTTGTCGTTCGCCTCGATGATCTTCTGGGCGACCGCCACGACGTCCGGGCTGTCCTTGATGGTGATCGAGTTCAGCTCCGGGTTCTCGGCGACCTTGCGCGCGTCCAGGAGCTGCCGGAGCACGGTGTTCACCTGCTTGGTGTCGCCGTTGCTCAGGAAGAAGGTCTGCAGCACGCGGTCTTCGTATTCCTGGCGCTTCTGCCGCTGATCGGGGGCGATCAGGATCGTGTTCTCGTCGAGCACCTTGTAGAAGTCCCGGCCCTGCAGCATCAGCAGGTCCATCGCCTTCTCGAACGAGACGCCGGCGATTTCCACGGTGAGGGTCTGCTTCAGGTCCACGCGGTCGTCGTAGATGAAATTCACCCCGGAGACCTTCGAGAGGACGTCGTAGATCTTCGACTTCGGCTGATCCTTGAACTGAAGCGTGATGGGGATCTTCGACTGCGGGTTGAGCAGGGGCGGCGCGAGGGAGCGCTTGCGGGCCCGTTCCTTGGCCGCCTCGATCTCCGACAGCGACATCGCGCGCTTCTCCAGTTCTTCGCGCGTGCGGGAGAGCATGAACTCCGCGTACTGGTTCGAGGGCATGAGGAAGATCGTCTGCTGGAATTCCGCCTCGGCCAGCTCGAGCTGGCCCGAGTCGAAGTACTTCCGGCCGCGGTCGAAATGGAGCTCCGCCGCCGCGACGCGCGCCCGCGCCAGGGCCACCTCGAGCTTCGTCTCGCCCGGGTGGGCGCCCAGGGCCTTCACGTACTCGATGACCGCCTGGTCGTAGTCCTTGCGCTTCTCGGCCTCGGCGCCGCGATGGAGCGCCGAGCTGGCGGCGCAGCCCGCCGCCGCGGCGGCGAGGGCGAGCAGCGCGCCCGCGCGAGCCGCCGCGCCGAAGAACGTCATGCCCTTTGCAGGTTCCACCGTGTCTCCTCTACCCGCCCAGCCGGAAGGTGCGCGTCGGCATGTGGGCAAACTTCGGATCGGAATACCCGACGGTCGCCGCCCCGAAGTCGAGTGCGACCAGCTTGTACTTCTCCCCGAACTCCTCGCCGCTGCGGACCATGTACACGTTCCCCGACGGTCCGTTGTCGGCGATGACCGCGATCTTCGATTTCGCCGGACCCAGAAACCCGATGAGCCGCAGATTCATCGGCGGCGCGACGGGCGCCGGGGGCTGGGGCGGATGCAGCCTTTCGTATTCGATCCTCGCGAGCCGCTCCGCTTCGCGCTTCTTGTCCATTTCCATCTGCAGCCGGCGCGCCTCGTCCGCGGCTTTCCTGAGCCGTTCCACCTCGGCGCGCTCCGCCGCGAACTCCTGCGGCGACTTCGCGTAGGCAAAAAGATTCCGCACGTCCGGGCGCAGCGTCGGCGCCCCTCCCTCGCGGTCCAGGCGGAGCTTCGGGATTCCGCTGCCGGCGGCGGCGTCCCTCGCGTTCGAGGCCGGCGCCGCGGGCGCGGAATCTTCGACGGAGGGATCGTCGGTCTGCGCGGCGCGGCGCCCGCCCGAGGCGTTCACGCCGGCCGCCGGCGCCTCCGGATCGGAGGGGCTCAACAGCCAGGTGAGCAGCAGCGCCGCGGCCAGCACGCCGATGAGAGTCAGCTCGCGCTGCGAGAGCCCTCTCATCGCTTCACCGCGGGGGCGGCGCCCGTGCGCCGCGCGCCCTTGCCGTTCGCCAGCCAGGGGGCGTCGAAATACGTCGCGACATCCACGTTGAGCTGCAGGGTCGCGCCGCCTTCCTTCGTTCCGGAGAGGGACACGCGGTCGATCACCCAGAACCGGGGAGCGCCCTCGAGACGGGCGATGAAGCGGCGCAGACTCTGGTAGTCGCCCCGCAGCGGCGTGCGGACGGCGAACCGCTCCACGCGCCCTTCGACGACGTCCTCGGAGTCGAATCGGACCTCGCGCGGATCGATCTGGAACTCCATCGCAACCTGCTGGATCGCCTTCTCGATGGACACCAACCGCTCGCGCTTCGTGCCGAGCTGCTCGGTGTAGAACTTGCGCAGGCCTTCCTCGGCCGACACGATCCGCTCCCACTCGCCGCGCAGCCCCTTCTCGCGATCCTGCGCCGCCTGGTAGTCGCGGACGAACGACTGCTTCTCGGATTCCATCGCCGTCGCGGAGTGCTGGCGCGGGCGCACGAGGAAGAACCAGACCAGGGCGTTCAGGAGCACCGCTCCGCCGAGAACCGCCAGGATCTTTCGCGCGTCGCGGCGCGGATCGAGGGACGAGAGGGTCACGGCGTCGCCTTCCGCGGCGCGTCCGCCGCCGGCGCGGGCGAGGGGCCGCCTGCCGCATCGGCCGTCTCGGTCTCGCCCGGCTCCGGGGACTGCTGCGACGGAGGATGCGCTCCGCGCGCCGCCTTCGCCCGGACAGCGGGATCGGTCGGCTCGACCACCTTCTGGCCATCGGCGGGGGCCTCGTCCGGCCGGGGGTAATAGTTGAAGGTCAGCGCGAACACGACCTCGTCGCGCCCCTCGGGCTTCGTGTAGCCCACCGGGTAGACGTGGCGGAACTTCGGGTGGTCCTGCAGGTTCTGCTGGAACTCCCAGAAGTTGTCGAGGTTCATCGCGATGGCGCGGACCTCGATGAGGATTCCCTCCGCCGTGACGAGCGGCCGCAGCTCCAGCAGGCGGACCTTGTAGGGAACGACCTCCTCCAGATCGTTCAGGAGATGCGTCCAGGACAGATCCCGCTCCGCGAGGACCTCGTTCGCCGCCCCCACGCGCGTGCGCAGGTCCTTCAGGTTCGTCGCGCGAATCTTCTGCTCGAATTCGTTGGCCGCCTGGGTGATCTCGGCCATCCGCTCGCGTCCGGCGGCCAGCTCGGTGTCGAGCTCCCCGATCCGGATCGACGCCGACCGCCAGGCCAGGACATTGCCGATCGTGAACGCGATGGCCAGCACCGCGAGCACCCCATAACCGGCCAGGATCAGAACGTTGTTGCGCAGCGGCCGGGTGGCGAGATTGACGTCGAACGGTCGGGGGGCGGTCACAGGCGCCTCCCGGCCGTCACGCCGAGCGGCGCTGCGAAGCGGACCGCGAGCGCGGGGGCGGTCGCCGGCGAGGCCGATTCGAACGGGATCCCCCGCAGCGGCTCGATCGGCTGCACCGGGGAGAATCCGAGATTCGAGAGCAGCCCCGTGAGATCGCCGTCGACGGAGCCGTCGGCCCGCACGAGAAGCGGCAGTGGCAGCACACCGGCAAGCTTGTCCCGGAAGAAGGCGAGCGAGACCGAGAGCTCCCGGCGCAGATCGCGCATCCAGGCCGGCTCGCCTCCGTTCGTCGCGGCCGGCGGGGGCGACGCATCGAGCGCCGCCGCGGCCGCAGGATCCGCCGGCCGCGGCGCCTCGTCCTCGGAGAGCAGGCTCTTGGTGCGATAGAAGACCGGCTGGCCCTGCTCGAAGATCGCGAGCGTCGCCGACTCTTCGCTGAGATTCAGAAGCGCGCCGTGCGGCCCCGGGAGCATGGCGATGTCGGCACGTACCAGATTCGCGATCTCGAGGGTCGCCAGACTGACGAGTCCGACCCTGAGCCCCGCGCGGGTGCATGCGTCTTCGTACTGCTCGACGATCTGCCGCAGGGCGACGACGGCGAGGATCGGCTCCCCTTCCTCCCCCGCGAGCGCCGGCCCCGGCCGGCGCGACCACCAGAGCGCCAGCTCTTCGGGCCGGTACGGCAGCGTGCGGCGGAGCCGGAAGCGCACCAGTTCCTCGGCGGCGGCGGGCGCCGCGGGCAGATCGGGCACGCCGGAGAGCGTCACGCGCGCGGCGAGATCGGGAAGGATGAGCGCGGCCCGGCCCGGCCGTGCTCCCGCCCCGGCCGCGGCGCGCTGGATTGCGGAGCCCAGAGCCTCGGGCGCGGCGACACCGCAGCGCATGAGCCCGGGCAGGATCACGCCCGGCTCGAGCGGAACCTGCGAGTGCCCGGCGATGCGGGTGCCGCCCCGGCCGGTGGCCAACCGCAGCACCCGCACGGCGCGCGGGGTCACCTCCACGGCCAGCGGCGGCAGCGGCGGCCGCAGGAATGCGGGCAGCGCGCCCCCGCCGTTGGCGGCGCGGGCGCCCAGAGCCTTCAGGCGCTCGAAAATCGGGAGGGCCGGCATCGGGGGTCCGTCAGCCCACGAAGGTGACCTTGTTCACTTCGCGAAGCGTCGTCTTGCCCTCGAAGACCTTTTCGAGAGCCGACTCGCGAAGAAAGGTCATTCCTTCTTCCTTGGCGGCGCGCTTGATGTCGGCGGCCGGGCGCTTGTCCAGGATCATTTCGCGGATCCGGTCGCTCATGTCGAGCAGCTCCGCAATCGCCGTGCGGCCGCGATAGCCGGTGCCGTTGCAGTCGATGCAGCCCTTGCCTTCGTAGAATGTGAAGTCGCTGTAGGCGACGTGGTCGAGCGCGGAGTCCTCGAGCTGCTGCCGGGTCGCCTGGATCGAGCGCTTGCAGGCCGAGCAGATGAGCCGCACCAGCCGCTGCGCCAGAATGCAATTCAGCGCCGACACGAAGTTGTAGGGCTCCACCTTCATGTTCAGGAACCGGCCCAGCACGTCGACCACGTTGTTCGCGTGCACCGTCGTGAAGACCAGGTGCCCCGTCAGCGCCGACTGGATCGCGATGTTGGCGGTCTCCTCGTCGCGGATCTCGCCGACCATGATCTTGTCGGGGTCGTGGCGCAGGATCGAGCGCAGCCCGCGCGCGAACGTGAGCCCCTTCTTCTCGTTCACGGGGATCTGCGTGATGCCGGGGAGCTGATACTCCACGGGGTCTTCGATGGTGATGATCTTGTCCTCTTCGTTGCGGATCTCGGAGAGGGCGCCATAGAGGGTCGTCGTCTTGCCGGAGCCGGTCGGCCCCGTCACCAGCACCATGCCGTACGGCTCCGCGATGAACTTGCGCAGCCGCTTCAGGTCCCGCTCGTTGAACCCGCAGACGTCCAGCGAGAGGCTGGTGAATTCCTCGTTGGCCGACTCCTTGTCGAGGATTCGGATGACGGCGTCCTCGCCGTGAACCGACGGCATCACCGAGACGCGGAAGTCGATCGCCCGCCCCTTCACCCGCAGCTTGAACCGGCCGTCCTGCGGCACCCGCTTCTCGGAGATGTCGAGCTCCGACATGACCTTGATGCGCGAAATGATGGTGGAATGGTGCCGCTTGTCGATCGGGTCCATCGCCTGATACAGCGCCCCGTCGATGCGGTACTTGATGACGACCTCGCGCTCGCGCGTCTCGACGTGGATGTCCGACGCGCGCCGCTGCAGGGCGTTGAAGATCATCGAGTCGACCAGCTTGATCATCGGAGACTGGTCCGACGTCAGCTTGTCGATGTTCAGCGTCTCTTCCCCGTCCTCGTCCTCGCCCAGCAACTGGAACCGGAACTCCTCGGTCGCCTGGTCGAGCACCCGCTGGCTCGACTCGGACTTCTTCAGGATTTCCTGGATGGCGGTGCGCGTGCCCGCGGCGACCGTGAGCGTGCGGCCGAGCAGCAGCTCCAGTTCGTCGATCATCACGACGTCCGCCGGATCGGAGACGACGATCGCGAGCCGGCTGCCGTCCATCTTCAGCGGCACGAAGTTGTAGCGGAACATCAGATCGACCGGGATCGAGCGGAACAGCTCGTGGTCGATCGTGAAGGTTTCGAGGTCGACGTACTCGATGCCGAGCCGCTGCGCGGCGGCGCGCGCGATCAGCTCCTCGGACTGGAGCGAACCCTGGTCGTCCGGAAGCAGCGTGAGTGTCAGGTCTTCGCTCACCGGCGCCTCACAGGGCCCCCATCTGCCCGCCGTAGGCCTGCAGGAGGGGGTAATAGATCGCGAGCAGCGTGCCGCCGACCACGACGGCCATGAAGATGAGGATGATCGGCTCGATGAGCGTGACGATCCGCGTGAGGGCGGTGTCGATCTCCTCGTCCAGGAACTCCGCGACGGAGCCCAGCATCTCCTCGAGGCTGCCGGTCGACTCGCCGACCTTGATCATTTCGGCCGACATGCCGCTGAAGAGCCCCGTCTTCTCGAGCGATTCCCAGAGGGGCTGGCCCTCGCGCACGCGCGCCGCGACCCGCTCGACCTCGCGCGAGTAGAGGGCGTTGCCCAGGGCGCCGGAGGTGATCTCCAGCGACGTGACGAGCGGGATTCCGCCCGCGACCAGAGTGCCCAGCGTTCGCGAGAACTGGTTCACCGCGTAGGCGCCCCAGACGGAGCCGAGGATCGGAACCTTGAGCTTCAGCCGGTCCACGACGAGCCGGCCCGCGGGGGTGCGCTTCCAGAGCGAGTAGCCGATGGACGCCGCCAGCCCGCCGAAGAGCAGGACGAGGCCGTAGCTCGTCACGAAATCGGCCAGACCGATCAGGATGCGCGTCGGCAGCGGAAGCTGCATCCCCGGCCCGCCCAGCTGGGTGAAGAAGTCGGTGAACGCGGGCACGACGAAATAGATGAGGATGAAGACGAGCACGACCATCAGCGAGATCAGCACCGCGGGATAGATCAGCGCCGACATGACCTTGCGGCGCACCGCCATGAGCTTCTTCGTCTCGGAGATGTAGCGGCGCAGCACCGACGGGATCTCGCCAGACCGCTCGCCCGAGGCGAGCGCCGCCGCGTAGATCGACGGAAAGAGCGCCCCCTGTGCGCGGAACGAGTCCGACAGCGATTCCCCCGCCTTGATCCGGTCCCGGATGTCCGAGAGCGCCTTGCGGAAGGTCGGGTTCTTCTTGCGCTCGATCAGGATCTCGAGACTCGAGAGAATCGGCAGACCGGCCTTGAGGAGCGCCGCCAGCTCCTGATTGAAGAACAGGAACTCGCGCGCCGAAACCCGCGGGCGGAACGGCGACGCGTCGCGGAGGATCCGGGCGAGGTCGCTCTTGCGGCTCGCCGAGATGAGATACAGCTCCCGCCGCTCGCACTCGCGGCGCAGCGCCGCGTCGTCGGCGGCGGTGATCGTCTGCTCCATCACCTGCCCGCCGCTCGTGCCGACCCGCACCGCGTACTCAGGCACGGGACTCCTCGTGCCGGCGGCGGCTCATTCGGCCACCCGCGCGCGGATCGTCAGGAAGACCGCCTTGTCGCTTTTCTCGGTGCGCGAGGCGCCGATCGTCAGGATCCGGTCGTTCCGCAGGGTGAGCTTGGTCGTGTAGAAGGTGCGCCAGACCGCCGGCGCCGAGACCGCCTGCGGGGACGGCGGGGCACTGTCCACGCGCTCGATCACAAACGGATTCACGCGGATGAGCCCTCGATCCCCGTCGACCGTCTCGATGCCGAGGCGGATCCGGTACTGGTCGCGCTGGCCTTCCTCGCCGGCGAGCGTGCGCGTGATGGTGCCGCCCTCGGTGCCGGCGACGGCGACGGAGTCGAGCAGCCGGTACCCCTGCCAGCGAGTGACGTCCTGAAGCGCGTCGGTGATGCCGCGCACCTCCGCGGGCAGCGATTGCTCGGCGACCGGGCCGCGGGTGCCCATCAGAAGGTTGATCGTCAGCGTCACGCTGCGCGGCGGCACGTCGAACTGCTGCAGCGCCTCGGCGACGCGCGCCAGCACCGCCTCGGAGTCCGACACGGTGATCGTCTGGAGCTTCGGCCGGAGCGTGTAGGAGCCCGAGGCGGAAAGCAGCGGCTCCACGATGAGCGCCGCGTCTCCTGCGCTGCGCCAGCGGATGGTGAAGACCTTTGCATGCATCGCCGCTTCGGCGGGCGCTTCGGCCGCAGCCGGCGCCGCGGGGGCCAGCGGAAGCAGGAGCAGGCCGGCGAGCAGCAGCCGCGGCAGGATGGAGTCGCGGCCCTTCACAGCCGGATCTCCTCGTCGAGGATCAGCACCACGTCGCCGACTTCGTCTTCGTCGCCGATCTGGAGCTGCAGCATCTTCGCCGTCGCCGAGGCGGGCTGGTCCACCGGCGACGGAAGCCCCTCCGGACTCGTGCGCAGGGGCCCCGACGGCGCTCCCGCCGCCGGGGGCGCCTGTGCCAGCCCGGCCGGCGGCGCGGCGGGACGGCGCGCGGAGAAGAGCAGAAGGGCGGCGACGGCCGATGCCGCCAGGGCGCCCGCCGAAAAGAGCGCGGCGCGCCGCAGCCGCGGAAGAGCCGCGAGATCGGCGAGCCGCCCGCGCCAGCCGCGGCGCGCTTCGGCATCGATGCCGGCGCGAACGCGGGAGTTGAACCCCCGCCAGTCGGGCTGCGGCGGCTCGGCGGCGCCCAGCGCCAGGATCTTCTCGGGCTCCTGCTGCAGAAGGGCCAGCAGTGCGCTGCGGCACTCGGCGCAGTCGCCTGCGCGCTCGAGACGGGCCGCGGCATCGAGAGCTGAGTGCGGGCAGCTCAAGATTCTTCCCCTGTGTCGCCGGGCCTGTCCGCCCGCGGGGCGTACTCGGGGAACCGCCGGCGCAGCGCGTCGCGCAGGACCGCCCGCGCCTGAAAGTGCGTGTTGCGCACCGTGGAGGCGGTGACGCCGAGGACGCGAGCGACCTCTTCGGCCGGCAGCCCATCCACCTCGCGCAGTGTAAACACGAGCCTCTGGCGCTCCGTCAGCTCGCCGCTGATCGCTTCATAGACCCGCCGCATCTCTGCGCGGTCAAGGCGGTCGGGGCCAGGAGCCGAAGCGGCCGGGATGCCCTCGAGCGGAACCATCGGGGGTGGCCCTCCGGCGCGGCGGCGCCGCTGAAAGTCGATGGCGAGGTTCACCGTGATCCTGTAGAGCCAGGTGTCGAACGGCTGGTCGGGCCGGTAGCGAGGAAGCACCCGCCAAAGCCTGATGAACACTCCCTGCGCGACATCCCGTGCATCCTCCACATTCCGGACGACCTGCCAGGCGATTCGGTAAACCCTGTCGCGCTTGAGCGTGACCAGGTCGTCGAACGCCCGGGAATCGCCGCTTGAGGCCCTTTGAATCAGCTCGGATTCGTCCAGCGGGACCCCCGGCGACGGGGAGCGCCTGCCGCGCCCGGCTCCACCCCTGGGGTGGCGTCGAGACACGGCGTCCCGCCTGATAAACGCGGCGGGGCGGCTGCCCGTCTAGATGGCGATTGAACTTTTTCGGATGACCGGCCCCGCTGGGCGGGGCCGCCGTTCTGCCGCCATGGATGATACCGAAGGCGGCCCGGGGGCCTCAGACAGCCGGGGGAGGCGGCGGGTAGGCGGCCCTGTCCCCGGCGCCGACCACCTGGGAGGAGGCCACGACCGGCGGGTGCCCCGGCCCCGCCTCGGCCGTCCGGTGATGGTGCGCCCGGCGGTGCCGGATGAAGCGGAGGGACAGCGAGTAGGCGACCATGAACGAAAGGATCGACAAGGTCATGTTGCCGACGAAGAACGGAAACGCCAGCGGCTTGAGGCTGCCCAGGAAGAGCAGCGCGGCGTGGAGCGAAAAGGCGATCTCAGGCCGCGGGATCTGCTCCAGGATCCAGCCCCGGCCGAGCATGAGCGCGCCGAGCTGAGTGCCGCCGACGAGGATCGGCACGTAGGTCCACGGATTGTTCACGAGAGTTCCCGCAAAGACCGCCACCTTGTTCAGACGCAGGATGATCGACAGAAGGAGAGCCAGACCCCAGTGGCAGAACAGGAACGGAGAGAAGCCGACTCCGGTCCCCAGGGCGAACGCAAGGGCGGTCCGCTCGGGTGTGTCGTTGGTGTGCAGGAGCCGGCGCGCGACATTCGCCAGAGCCTGACGGGTCAGTTTCCTCAATCGTGCGGTCTCCGGATTCTCCGGATCAACTCCCGGCGAATGTAACCCGCCCCCGCGGGGGTCGCAACACGACCGGGCCCGTAAGCGCCTACTTCACCGGGAGATAGACGTTCGTGCGCAGCTCAGGCTCCGGGACGATGCCCGGGTCGGTGACGTATTCGTCCCACGGCGGCCCGTTCTGCTCGTAACCGTTCAGGGCCGCCCACGCGAAGAGCTTGTTGTAGGTCTCGTCCAGCCCCGAATACGCCCCCGTGTGCTCCACTTTGATCACGCGCCCGCCGTAGGACGGCTTCACCCGGACTTCGTCGTCGGCCGCTGCGGGCGTCTCGGGCGGCCGGTCCACCGGGATCGCCGCGTCGAACTCGTAGCCGGTGTCGTCCCACTTCGTGTTGATGGTGATCGGCGCCCCGGCGAACTGCAGCCCCTTCGCCTTCATGAAGGCGCCCACCTTCATGTAGCCGTCGGTGATCGCGGCCTTGATCGACTCGCCGTCCTTCGCGGACTTCCTGGGGACATACGCGAGCGTCACCGGCGCGACCTCGATCACCTCGGCGGTGAAACCGGCGAGGTCGGCTCTCGGGATGCTCTCCGCCAGGGTCTTGAGGCCGGCGAGGCCCTGCTCGTACTCCGCGCCGATCATCCGGTCGTAGAGGAGCCCACGCCAGCGATTGATGGGATTGTTTTCGAGATCGCTATCGAACGCCCGGGTCGTCTTCGTGCCGCTCCCCTCGGGAACAAATGTCCAGGTGGAGTTGGAGGTTCCGTCCATGACGAAGTCGAGATCCACGCCGATCATCTCGTTCGGCCGGCTTTCCCTGATGGTCATGCTGCCGGTGCCGACCGTCGACGGGTCCCCCACCCAGGACATCTTCGCGCCGACCCCTTCGACCGGACCGTCGAAGGTGTACCTGGCCTGGGGATCGGCGTCCTTCCACGGGCTCCAGCGATTGAAATTGTGGAGGTTGTTCACGAGCGCGAAGACCGTGGCGGCGGGAGCGTCGATCGTCGCCGTCCTCTCCACGTGCGCCTGTCGCGGCAGAAGGAACGCGATGAGGACGAAAAGCACGATGAGCGCGGCCAGACCGATCGCGGCCTTCTTCAGCAGATTCATCGGGGTGTCTCCGGGAGCCGGCCGGGCGCGCCGGCGGAATTGCCCGGCACCTTACACTGCGGAACGCGCGGCGCTCAATCCCTTGAGCGGGCGCGCCGCGCGAAGTGATCCCAGCCGCCGCCGGGCCAGGCGCGGCGGCGTCCCAGCAGGTCGAGCAGGCGCAGACCGGCTGACGCCGGGCGGATCTCGCCAATCCGGCGGCAGCCGGGGGCGAGGCGCGCGGCGAGGCGCAGCAGCGCCCCCTCGCGCCGCGCCGGCACGGTGAAGAGCAGCTCGTAGTCCTCGCCGCCCCCCAGCGCCGCGCGCAGCGCGGCGGCGCGGCCCAGCGACGCCGCCGCGGCGGGATGAACCGGGAGGCCCGCCTGCGAGACAACCGCCCCGGCACGGCTCGCAAGGCAAAGGCGCGGCAGGTCGATGGCGAGACCGTCGGAGAGATCCATCATCGCGGTGGGGATCCCCGCGCGCCCCAGGGCGGCTCCGAAGGCGAGCGGGGGCCGCGGCCGCAGGTGCGCGAGGATCGCGGTCGTCGCCGGAGAGGCGGCGCGCAGCGAGGGGCGCCAGGGCCGTCCGGTGCGCCTGCGGGCCTTCTGCAGGCTCAGGAGCCCCGCAGCCGATGCGCCGAGCGGCCCGCTCACCCAGATGCCGTCGCCGGCGCGCGCGCCGCTGCGCAGCACGGGTCGCTTCCCCGCCGGTCTGCCCAGCACGACGACATCGAGGATCAGCCCCTTCGCGCTGCGCGAGAGGTCGCCCCCCACGAGCGGCGCCCCGATCGCGCGGGACTCTTCGCCGAAGGATCGAAAGACCGCTTCGACGACTGTCCCGCTGGTTCCGCGGGGCACGCCCAGGGAGAGGAGGCAGGCGCTCGGAATACCCCCCATCGCTCCAATGTCGCTCGCCGCTGCGGCGAGCGCCTTCCAGCCGATGAAGACGTCGGGGGCGAGGCGGCGGTCGAAGTGCACGCCTTCGGCGAAGAGGTCTGTCGTGACGAGAAACGGCTTCTGGTCTGCGCCGGCCGGGAGGACGGCGGCGTCGTCCCCGACGCCCAGCCCCCCCCGGGGCGGCCGCCCGCCGGCGAGACGGCGGACGACCCGGTCGATCAGATCATCTTCGCCGCTCACGGGAGCGCACGGGGGCCGGAGCGCCCGACTCCTCGGGGACGACGGCGCCGCGGCGCCGGCGCGACGGCGGCTTCTCGGATTCGATCGGCTTCCAACCCGGATCCGGATGCTCCGCCAGAGCGGCCGCCATCACCTCGCTGACGTGCCGCACGAAAAAGAACGACAGATCGCGCGCCGACTTGGGCAGGTCCACCAGGTTCTTGCGATTCCCCTCGGGCAGGATGACCGCGCGGATCTTCGCGCGCCGCGCCGCCAGGACCTTCTCCTTGATCCCGCCGATCGGCAGGACGTTTCCACGCAGCGTGATCTCGCCGGTCATCGCGATGTCGCGCCGCACGGGCCGGCCGGTGAACGCCGACGCGATCGCCACCGCCATCGTGATGCCTGCCGAAGGGCCGTCCTTCGGAATCGCCCCCTCCGGCACGTGCACGTGCAGGTCGGCGCCGGTGAACGCCTCGTCGGGAATGCCGTAGTCCTCGGCGTGCGCCCGGATGAAGGTGAGCGCCGCCTGCGCAGACTCCTTCATGACGTCGCCGAGCTGGCCGGTGAGGGCGAGATGTCCCTTCCCGGGCATCACCTCGGCTTCGATGAAGAGCACGTCGCCTCCGGCTGCGGTCCAGGCGAGGCCGGTCGAGGTGCCGACCTGATCGAGGGCGAGCCCCTCGTCCGGCTCGTGCACCGACGGACCGAGCAGCGCCGCGACCTTTGCCGGCGTGATTTTCGTGAGCCCGGTGCGCCCCTCGGCGACCTCGCGCGCGACTTTGCGGCAGACCGAGGCGATCTGGCGCTCCAGATCGCGCAACCCCGCTTCCCGGGTGTAGCGGCCGATCAGCCCGCGAACGGAGCTCTGCGAGAAGGCGATCCTCTTGGGCGTCAGGCCGTTCTCCTCGACCTGCTTGGGGATCAGATGCCGGAAGGCGATGTGGAGCTTCTCTTCCTCGGTGTAGCCGGTGAGCGAGATGATCTCCATCCGGTCGCGGAAGGCGGGGTGGATCGGGTCGAGCAGATTCGCCGTCGCCAGGAAGAGCACGTTCGAGAGATCGAACGGCACCCCCAGGTAGTGGTCGCGGAAAGTCGCGTTCTGCTCCGGGTCGAGCACCTCGAGCAGCGCCGCCGACGGGTCGCCGCGGAAGTCGTTCCCCAGCTTGTCGACCTCGTCGAGGATGCAGACCGGATTGCTGGTGCCCGCCTGCTGCATTCCCTGGATGATGCGCCCCGGCATCGCGCCGACATAGGTGCGCCGGTGGCCGCGGATCTCCGCCTCGTCGCGCACGCCGCCCAGCGAGATACGCACGAACGAGCGCCCCAGCGCCCGGGCAATGGAGCGGCCGAGCGAGGTCTTGCCGACGCCCGGGGGCCCGACGAAGCAGAGGATCGGCCCCTTCATGCGCGACTTCAGCTTGCGGACGGCGAGGTACTCGAGAATGCGCTCCTTGACCTTCTCGAGGCCGTAGTGATCGGCGTCGAGGATGTCGCGCGCGGCCGGGATCTCCAGGCGGTCCTCGGTCTCCTTCGACCAGGGCAGATTGACGAGGCAGTCGAGGTAGTTCCGCAGCGTCGCCGTTTCGGCGGAGTCCGGGTGCATGCGCTCCAGGCGCTTGAGCTGCTTGTCCAGCTCCTCGGCGGCGTGCGCCGGCAGGCCGTTCTCCTCGGCCTTCTTGCGCAACTGGGCGATCTCGTCCGAGAGCTCGTTCCCCTCCCCCAGCTCGTTCTGGATCGCCTTCATCTGCTGCCGCAGGTAGTACTCCCGCTGCGACTTGTCGATCTCGTCCCGGGCGAGGGAGTCGATCTCCTGCTGCATGGCGAGATGGTCCATCTCGCGGCGCAGCAGCTCCGACACGGCGCGCAAGCGCTGGAACGGATCGGCGATCTCGAGCACGCTCTGCGCCTGATCCACCGCCAGGTCCATGTTCGACGCGGTGAGATCGGCGAGACGGCCCGGGTCGTCGAGATTGTTGGCGATCACCATCACCTCGGAGGGAATCGCCTTGCCGAGGGTCGAGTAGCGGTCGAGCGCCTTCTTCACCGCGCGCACGAGCGCGGTGCGCTCCGCGGCATCCCCGCCGGCGGCCGGCTCGACGATGCGGGTGATCTTCGCCGTCAGGAACGGCTTGCTGATCTGGACTTCGTCCACGCTCGCCCGGCAGACCCCCTGGACCAGCACACGGATCCGGTTGTCGGGCAGCTTGAGCATCCGCATGATCACGGCGACCGTACCGACCGCGTAGAGGTCGGCGGCACGCACCTGATCCACTCCGCGGTCGCGCTGCGCGACGAGGAGGACCATCCGGTTCTCCGCGAGCGCCGCGTCCACCGCCTGGATCGAGGACTCCCGGGCGATCGACAGAGGCGAAATGATGAACGGATACACCACCATGTCGCGCAGAGGCAGGATCGGCAGCGACCGGGGGATCTTGATGGACTCGCTCGCCATGCCGTTCTAGCCCTCGCTGACGGGGATCCGGACCTCGCCGCCCCGCCGGTTGTCCACCCGGGGGAGCAGGATCCGCAGCACGCCGTCCTGGAACGTCGCCGTGGCCTTGTGGGTGTTCACGGGCGCGTTGACCGCAATGACCCGCTCGAACCGCCCGTAGTCACGCTCGGTAACATGGGGCCTGGGAGTCGCCGCGTCGAACCGGGGGGCAAGCTTCTCCCCGCGGAGGATGATGCTGCCCCCGTCAACCGCCAGGAACAGGTCCTGGAGCCGCACCCCGGGCAGCTCGACCTCGACCGTGTAGTGCTCCGGACCCTCGACGATGTCGGCGTTCGGCACCCACGACGCGGTCTCCCCCGCCGCGGCGCCCTCCAGCTCCAGCAGGTTGTCGAACAGCCGGTTGATCTCCGACTGGATGCGGGCCATCTCGAGCATTTCACCGACGGCACGGGGCATGACGGTACCTCCCTGGGCGGCCCCCGAAGGGGCCCTCACTTGCGGGTGTCGATCAGACCCCGCAACTCGTGCAGAAACTCGTCCACATCCTCGAACTTGCGATACACCGACGCGAAGCGAACGTACGCCACCTTGTCGAGCTCGCGCAGCTTCGCCATCACGAGCTCGCCGACCTCGCGCGTCGGAATCTCGCGATCGGGGGACTCCTGCGCGCGCGTCTCCACCGCGTCCACGATCGCGTCGAGCTGCTTCGGCGTGATCGGGCGCCGGTGAATCGCCTTCAGGAGCCCCGCGCGCAGCTTCTCGACGCTGAAGACCTCCCGCTGGCCGTCGTTCTTTACGACCATGTACGGGATCTCCTCGATCCGCTCGTACGAGGTGAAGCGGCGGCCGCAGGAGAGACACTCGCGGCGGCGCCGGATCGCAAGGCCGTCGCGCCCCTCGCGGGAGTCGACGACGCGGTCCTTGATGTGCTCGCAGAAGGGGCACTTCATGACGCGGAGCCCTCCCCGGCAGGCGCGGCGGACGCGCCCGCCAGCGCGAGCGCCTCGCGCATCCTTTCGACCGACACCCCGTCCTTCCAGAGGAACACCAGTCCCGTGAGGATGACCGGAACGAGCGTGACGGCGACATGGAGAATGAGGGTCGCCGCGTAGGACGTCGCGAGCGGCTGTCCCAGGATGTGGTGCAGTGTCTGGCTCACGAAGAACTCGAACGACCCCACCCCTCCCGGCGACGGGATCCCGATCCCCAGCACGGACGCAGGCAGCAGGATGAAGACCTCGTGGAATCCCAGCCGGATGCCGCATCCGTCGAGGCCGACCCACGTCGAGCAGCCGATCACCAGCCAGATGGCGAGGGAGAGCAGCGCCGACGCGAGCAGCAGACCGGGCCGGCGCAGGACTTCGGCGCCGTCGATGAACCCGATGACGGCGCGGGCGATGGCGGCCGCGGCGCGGGAGCGGGTGCGGTCCGCGAACGCCTGAAGCCGGGGCTCCCACCGGTCGCGCGTGGCGAGCGCGCCCAGGCCGAGCACTCCCGCGGCCACGCCGGCGGCGATCATGATCATCGCTCCGAGCCGGAAGCCGGCGAAGATCTGCTGCCCTTCGGGGCCGAGCCGGGCCCGGCCATCCCAGATGAGCAGCGACACGCCGAACAGGGTCAGCACGGCGAGACCGTCCATCACCCTCTCGAGGGCGACGGTCGTCAGGGCGACGGTGGGACGGATCCGCTCGCGCTCCGCGAGCAGCATCGGTCGCAGGACCTCGCCCAGCCGCATCGGCAGCGCGAAGGAGATTGCGTAGCCGATCAGGATCGTCGAGAACAGGTTGTAGAAGCCGATGCCGGGCTTCTCGGGCGAGAGCATGAGCCGCCAGCGCCAGGCGCGCAGCAGGTTGTGCGCCACGATTCCGATCAGGATCGATGCGAGCAGGAGCGGCCAGGACGCGGCGCGGATGCCTTCGAGGACTTTCGCGCGATCCTCTTCGCCGGGCAGCGACATCCAGAGCAGCACAACCCCGACAAGGGTTCCGGCGGCGATTTTCAGAACCTTGCTCATGTCGTGACGATCGTCCGCGGGAGGAGGTGGTGACCCGGCCGGATGCCGGATGCGAGCCGGATCTCAGAATAGCGACCCGGGCTCGGAAGCGTCAATCGGTGCGCGCGGCGCCTCACGGCTCCTCGCGCGCGCCGGGCGGCAGACCGGGCGCGACCCGCAGCGACGTGAACTTCTTGAGCAGAACCTGACCGGCGGGCGCGCCGCGGCTCTTGCGCACGTACTTGCGGCGCGTGGCGTGCACTTCGACGCGGCCGCCTCCCCCCGACTTGCTGTAGTGCGCCGCGACCGCCGCCGCCTCGTGGAGCGTCTTCGCCGGCAGGTGCGCGAGCCCACCGGGGTTGCGCACGACGACGTGCGCGCCTGCGGCGTCGGCGGCGTGGAACCAGAAATCCTCGGGGCCCGCGATCCGGAACGTGAGCCGGTCGTTCTCACGGCTCGTCTTGCCGGCCAGGATCTCGAGCCCGTCGCTGCTGACGAACCGGCGGATGCCGGCGAGCGCCGGAGCCTCGCCGGTCGCATTCGGCCCGGCCGCGGCGCGCGCCTTCTTCGAGCGGGTGTCGAGCCGCCTGCGCCCGGGGGCGATCAGCAGCCCCAGCGCGTTCATCCCCGACTCCACGCGGTCGAGGTCGTCGTGCGTCTGCGCGGCGCCGGCCTGCTCGAGCACCGACAGGAGCCGGTCCCGCCGCTCCCGCGCCATCGCGAGGCGCGAGGCCACCGTCTCCCGCCCGCGCTCCGTCTTGCGCTCCCTCTCGAAGAGCGCATCCGCGTTCTCCTGCAGCGGCATCGCGGGATCGGTCCGGATGCGCAGCGCCGGCCCTTCGGGAGCATAGGGGTCGGGCACCTCCACCCACTCGCCCTCGCGGCGTGCGCGGGCCAGACCTGCAAGCAGCGCCTCGGCCTCGCGGCGGTGGGCGCCCGGCGCAGGGAGCGCCGCCAGATCGCCCTCGAGGTGCGGTACCAGCTTGCCGATGCGCGCGCGCTCCTTCTCGAGAATCGCGGCGAGGCCGCTCCGCCGCGCCGCGAAGAGCGCCGCCTGTGAGCGCGCCGTCCAGTCGGCTTCGATCGCTGCGCTCCAGGTCGGATCCGGCGTGATCGCGCGCTCCTCAGGCGACGCGGCCGCCGGCTCCGAGGCCGGTGGCGCGGCGCGTCGCACCGGCGCCGCCCACGCCGCGCCAGCCGTCAGACGAAGCCCGGCCGAGTCGGGGCGCGACGTGGCGAGGATCAGCCCGTCCTCGCCGACGAGGATCGTCTGCCCGCGCCCGCCGGTCAGCTCGCCGACCAGGCGCGCGCCTCCCTCGAAGCACAACTCGACGATGCGGTCGCCCGGGTGCGCCCAGACCCTGGTCAGGCGCCGGCCCGCCAGTTTCGCGGCGGCCAGACGAACCAGCTCGCTCTCGCCGGCGCGCAGGAACGACAGGGCGCCCCGCGCCTGGAAGAGCGCCTGCGACGACGGGGCGGAATCGAGGACCAGGTGCGCCGTGCGGGCGCCAGCGTCCGCGGACCGGCGTTCGAGCAGCAGCGCGAGCGCGCCTCCCGCCGTCTCGCGCACTCCGAGGACGGGGCCATCGCCCAGGGTGCGGTTCAGCTCATCCGAGACGGAAGCGAGGACTCCGGCCTGCATGACGGCCGGGATTGTAGCGGGCGGGTCAGTGATCCACGTCGGCGGCCGCCGTCACGGCGAGCGCCAGGTCCACCTGCGCCTCGATGCTGTCCACCGGCTGCTGGGTCGCCTCGGCCAGCTCGGACACCACGAGGAACCGCGCCCGGTCGAGCATCTTCTTTTCGCGATACGAAAGGGTCTTCAGCGCCGCGAGCGCCGAAAGGGACTTCAGCACCTCGGCGACCTTCACGACCTCGCCGCTGCGCATCTTTTCGGAGTTCTCCGCGAACCGGCCTTTCCAGTCGCCGGTCACGGAGCTCGCGGTGGCGCGCAGGCCCTCCAGCACCGTGTCGCAGTCGCCGCGCGAGAGCATCCGGCGCAGGCCGACGGTCGCGGCGTTGCTCACGGGGATCATCACGGTGCTCTCGTTGGAGGCGATGCGCAGCGTGTAGTAGGTCGTCTCGATCCCGGCGATCGCGCGCGTCTGGATCTTCTCGACCACGCCGATGCCGTGGTTCGGGTAGATGACTTTGTCGCCGACCTTGAAGTCCAGAGGCCTGACCTCTCGCGCTCGCGCTGGGAGCGGGACGGTGCGATCTTCTCGGTGCGCGACGAACGGACCGATGCTACACGCCGCTCACGGGCCGGTCAATTTCGCGCGATGGAAAATATACGGCTTAGGAGCAGCCCTTGCCCGGTGCGGAGATCGCGGCGTCGCGCGGGAACGATGCTGCGCCGCCGCCGACGGCGTACATGGTCCCGAAATCGGCCGATTCAGACTCCCGAGAAGGGCTCGAAAGGGGTTCCCGCGAATGAAAACATCAGGCAGGTGCGATGTCCGGGATGCTGCTCGACTTCCAACAATCTCGCGCCCACCATGGAGGGTCCGCGGCGTGGGGCCGTCAGCGTGTTCAGCGAGCCGACCAGCACCGGCGCCGGGAACGGCGCGGGGATGCTGGGTTCCCCTTAAGATACACGCGCGCCGGAGTGGCGGAACTGGCAGACGCGCGGGACTCAAAATCCCGAGGGCCGCAAGGCCCGTGTGGGTTCGATCCCCACCTCCGGCACCAGCAGTCGGCGTATCTTTCCGGCCGCGATCTCGCGCTTCGGGGGGGCGATGGCATCCCGCACGGCAGCACGGGCGGTCCGGTTCGCGGCGGCGCTGGCACTGATGCCGCCGGCCGCGCCAGCGCACGCCGCTCTGGTCCTGTTCGACGCCTCGCACCACGAGATGGCCGGCAATGCCGACTGGGTCGTGGACGCCGACGCCTGGAACCAGACCCTGCCCGCCTTCCCGTGCTCCGGCTCGACGAACGAGAGCGCCCCGTCGCGCTTTCCCACGCCGGCGCAGTCCGGAATCACACCCTCCACGCCGGAGACCTATTTCACGGGCGGGATATCCGCCTGGGCCGTGGATCTCGTGAAGGCCGGCCACACCATCGAGACACTCCCGCCCGGCGCCGCGATCACATTCGGAGACGGCGGCAACCCGCAGGACCTCTCCAACTACAAGCTCTTCGTCGTCGTCGAGCCGCAGACCCCGTTCACCGCGCCGGAGAAGGCGGCGATCCTCGCCTTCGTCTCCGCGGGGGGCGGTCTGTTCATGGTCGGTGACCACGAGACGTCGGATCGCGACTGCGACGGCTGGGACTCGCCGCACGTCTGGAACGACCTCACCGGCGCGGTCTCCGCCGCTTCCGCGGGCGTGTTCGGCATCTGGTTCCGCGTGGACGGCCTCTCGAACCAGGGCTCGGAGGACTGGTTCGACGACGCGGTGGACAGCAACGTCGAGACGAACCCCGCCGACCCGATCATCCAGGGTCCGTTCGGCGCCGGCACCGGCGGTCTCGGTTTCTTCGGCGCGACCTCGATGGAGCTGAACAACGCCGACAACCCGACCGTCACGGCCCACGTGTGGCGCACGGGGCAGGCGCACGGCACGACGCGGGTCACCTTCGCGACGGCGTCGTACGGAAGCGGACGCGTCGCCGCGATCGGCGACTCGTCGCCCGCCGATGACGACACGGGCGATCCATCCGACTCGCTCTATCCCGGCTGGGACAAGGCGTCCGGCGGGGTGAAGAACCGCGAGATCCACCTCAACGCCTGTCACTGGCTGATCAATCCCGCACCCGACGTCACGCCGCCCGTCATCGTCACGGGCCCCGGGGCTGCGGCCTCGGACTGCTCGGCGCAGATCACCTGGGGCACCGACGAGCCCGCGACCTCATCGGTGGACTACGGACCGACCGCGTCGTACGGCTCGACCGCCGGCGCCGTGGGGCTGACGCAGGCGCACACGGTGGCGATCACCGGTCTCACGCCGTCGAGTCCCTGTCACTACCGCGTCTCGTCGTCGGATGCCGCGGGCAACGGGCCGGCGCAGAGCGCCGACGCCGCCTTCGCCACCGCGGCGCCCGCGCCGCCCTCGATCACCGCGGGGCCTGCGGCCGCCTCGATCGGCTCGACCTCGGCGACGCTCACCTGGTCGACCGACGAGCCGTCGACTTCCGAAGTTCAGTACGGCACGACCATGGCGTACGGCCAGCAGGAGTCGGCCCCCGGCCTGACGACCGCGCACGCGGTCACGCTGACCGGTCTCGCTCCGGCGACCCTCTATCACGCGCGCGCCCTCTCCACCGACGGGTGCGGCAACGGCCCGGTCCTCTCGGGTGATCTCACCTTCACGACCGGCGCGCCGGCGGTGGATCTCTCCGGGTGGAAGATCAACCAGTTCAATTCGAGCCAGACCTGGACCATCCCCGCGGGCACGATGCTCCCCGCCGGCGGGTACCTCGTCATCGGCCGCAACGCGAGCCGCGCGCAGTTCCAGGCCTTCTATCCGGCAATGCCCGGCGGCACCGTGTATCTCGATTCCAATGCGAACGGCTCGTGCAGCAGCGCCGGCTGCATGCCGCAGATCAACGGCGGCGAGAGCTTCGAGCTGCGCGACGCCGGCGGCGCTCTGCGCGACGGGCCGACGATCGCGATGGCCACGACGCACCTGACGTATCAGCGCACGAGCCCCGGGGCGCCCCCCGGAAACCCCGGGTCCTGGACCACGTCGCCGGAAACCGCTGCGACGCCAGGCTCCGGCGCCGGCGCTCCATCCGGTTCGGGCCTCCGCATCAACGAGATGTCCGATGCGTCGGACTTCACGAAGGAGTTCCTGGAGATCTACTCGGACGCCGGGGCGCTGCCCCCCGACGTCACGCCTCCCGCCCCGGTGACGAATCTCACCGCGACTCCCGTCTCGTCGACGGGCATCGTGCTCTCATGGACGGCGAGCGGCGACGACGGCTCCAACGGCACGGCCTCGCTCTACGACGCGCGGATCAGCGCCTCGCCCATCACGACGCCGGCGGAATTCGCGGCGGCCACGCCGCTCACGGGCGAGCCGGCGCCCGCGGCGTCCGGCACGCCGCAGCAGTTCCCCGTGAACGGCCTGTCGGCCGACACTGCGTACTCCTTCGCGATGACGGTGCGCGACGAGGCCCCGAACGTGTCCCCTCTTTCCAACCCGGCCTCGGCCGTCACGGCCCCCGCCGGCGGCCCGCCGCCGGTGTCGCACCTCGTGATCTCGCAGATCCGGGTCGCTGGGTCGGCCGACGACGTGATCGAGATCTACAACCCGACCGCTGCGGCGATCCCGCTCTCGGGGCATTCGGTTCAGTATCTCGCCGCCAACGGCAACTTCGGGTTCCGCGCGAATCTCAACGGCAGCGCTTCGGTCCCCGCGCACGGGTGGTATCTCGTGGCGGCGAACAGCTACGGCGGCTCTCCCGCGCGCGACGACTCGATCGGCTCGAGCAACATGAGCAACGGCGCAGGCCACGCGCTCCTCGTCTCGAAGACGACGAATGTCAGCGGCTGTTCCGACCCGGCCATCGTCGACCGCGCGGGCTACGGTCTCACCGCCACCTGCCCCGAAGGCGGCTCGGGCCACGCAACCACGACGCCGGGCGCCTCGCAGAGCGTCACCCGCAAGCCGGGAGGCGTCCAGGGCAACGGACAGGACACGGACGACAACGCCGCCGACTTCTCCGCCCCGGCAGCGCCGGTCTTTCACAACGCGGCCAGCGCCCCGGCCACGCCGCCGACGGTGCTCGGAAACGTCAAGAACACTCTCTACATGACGGCAGGCGCGTCCGGAGCCACGCTCGTGTGGGCGACGGCGGCCGGGGCCACCGGGTATCACATCTACCGCGGAACGGCGCCGAACTTCATGAGCGGCGCTCCCGCGCCCTGGATGACGGCGCCGTCCACCACGGCCGTGGACGGCGCTCTGCCGGCTCCGATCTACTTCTACGTCGTGCTGGCGACCGACGGAACATCCGACTCCGCGGAGTGAGGCGCGTCGGGGTTCAGTTGATGCAGACGCCCCCGTTGAGGTTGCACTCGCGGACCATGTAGGCGCAGAGCTGCCCCGGTCCCGGGGCGCACGTGGTGTCCACGGCGGTGCGCGTCGCCTGGCCCGAAGTCGGCGACAGCCTGACCAGGCTCGCGTCCTTGGGCATCGCCCGGTTCGTGTGCTTGAAGGCCTCCCACGGTCCGGCCGCGGAGCCGCCGATCCAGGCGAGGTTCACGATGTTGCCGGTCCCCTTCGTGATGTCCAGGCGGATCGGGGGCACGACGGTGAGCATGCCGGTCATCGCGGTGTGCAGGCGGCAGAAGAATGCGTAGTTGGCCGCGGCCACGTCGCGGTAGTGGCAGGTGGACCACTCGAGCACCGGGTTCGGAGTCGCCGCGTTGATGTTCCCCGTCTCCCACGCGCAGGGAATCGGCGTGGTATTGCCGCCGGTGGCCGCGCACGTGCCCGCCGTCACGCAGGTGCTGCCCAGGGTGTTCTCGGTCGAGGAGTGCCACGGCACGCCGGTGCAGCTTCCCGTCCGGTGCCACATGATGCACTGGTAGTCCCAGGGGTTGCCGGCGGTGTTCCGGCCTTCGATGCGGACATTCCCCGGCTTGTAGGCGTTCACCGGCGAGACGCAGGTGGGGTTCGGCGAGGAGTCCATGCCGACCTCGGTCATGCGCGGCCCGGCGATGTTCTGCGCGCCGATGCGGGTCTTGCACTCCGGCGGAAGATTCGGCGCGCCGGGCACGCCGACGATGCAGTTCGCGGAACGGCACGCGGAGACCTGGGCGTGCGCACGCTCCCCTCCGGGCTGCAAGAACACGATGCACGCCGCGGCGGCAATCGAAGCACCGCGCGCGAGCAGACGGACATTCCTCATGGCCTGGTTCCTCCGGGCAGTCTTGTACCCCGATCCGACCTGGAGCGGACCGGAACGGGCCGGGGAACGGATTCAAACTGCTCCCCTGCCGGGTGGGACCACCGGCAACCGCGGCGCTACGCGGTGTGTCCCGGATCGCCGTGGAGCGGGGCGTCCCTCAATCCGAGCGGGAATGTCACCATGACGGCGCGCAGCGCCTCGATGGAGCTCGCCGCGAGCAGATTCTCCGGCGCGGCGATGCGGGCGCGGGGGGGCACCAGGCGTCCCACCCTCTCGGCGCACAGCGGAGAGACATACACGAAGTCGGCGCGCGACACCGCCCGGCGCAGCGCCTCCGGATCGCGCGGCTCGATCCCCTGGATCCGCTCGCGGATCGTCTCGTCCACGCCGATGCGCGCGAGCGCGCGCGTGAACGCCGGAACGAGCGCCTTGTCCTCGACCACCATGAGCACGCTGCCGCGCTCCGCCGCCTCGAGCATGACCTTGGGGAATCGCGGGTCGAGCCGCAGGGTCATGCAGGGACGGCCGTGCGACGCCGCGCGCGGCGCGACCTCGCTGGAGTGGAAGTCGGTGGTGAGCCACAGATCGGCCATCCTGAGGATGGCTTCCGACGATTCTCCCTGCGCCGGCAGGACGAGCGGAAAGGTCTGCAGCCCGAGACGCCGGGTGATCTCCCGCGCGAAGACGACCGCCTGCTCGGCGTTGCACTCGATGACGACGGCGCGCATCCGCTCCCCGCGGCCCTCCTTCGCGCCGGGGCGGTCGCCATCGAAGCGCGAGAGCAGCTCCGTGTGCTCGCGCGGCGACAGGCCCGCGGCGCGCGCCTCGGCGCGGTGGCGGCGCGCCATCTCGAGCAGCGCGAGGGCCGACTCCTCGAAGTGCCGCTCGTCGGTGGCGCCCAGCACCACGGCGCCGCTGCCGGCGCGGATGCGCAGCAGCCCTTCGTCCTGGAGCGTTCGGTAGGCGCGCAGCACCGTCTTCGGATTGACGCCGCACCGGCGCGCGAGCTGGCGCAGCGACGGCAGACGGTCGCCAGGACGCAGGCGGCCGACGTGCAGGGCGGCGGTGATCTGCTCCCGGAGCTGTCGATGGACGGGCACGGGAGAGCCGCGGTCGAGCTGCAGCCTGATCACGTGCTTCGCCTCCTCCGGTCGTCAGGTCCGGGCCGGCCCTCAGAAAAAGAAATGGGCTTCGAAATCCACCTGCCGCGTCCTGGATCCCGCAACCTGCGGCGGGCCGTCCGAACGCCGTACGAACAGCCGCAGCTGAACCCAGGGAATGGGAATGTACTCCACGCCGAGCGAGTCGCGAGCCCGGGCGTCGGTTTCGATATCGGTATCGGGGTCGGTCCAGTCGTGGACGTACTTCACGAGCCAGCCCCTCGACGGCATGAGATCGGTCTCGAAGTAGCCGATCAGGCGCTCGGTTTCGTCGCCCGACTGCCGGGTCTGCCGCCAGTCCGCTTCTCCCAGGAACGTCAGCCGCCCCGCGGAGAGGCCTCCGAGCAGGCCGCCCTGAGTGACGCGCGCCCCCGGGAGGATGTTGTTCGAGGCGGACAGACCGATGCGCCCGGAGGTCTTCGTGCCCTCACCGCCCATGCGCCGGACGCCGAGGAACGAGTACTGCTTCGAGCGGTTGTCCTCGCTGCCCGACGACGAGCCATTGATGGCGCTGAGATGGAACGACCACGCACCCGGTTCCATTCCGGCTTCCACGCCGATGTCGGGCGCGCTGTAAGTGAATCCGGAGAACTGCCGGATATACGAGGCATCGTCCGGCAGGCGGAACCCGTACGCGGGCAGGAACTTCCCCGCCTTCAGATACGAGTTCCACTTCGTGCCTCCGGGCAGCCGCAGCATGGCGAACAGCTCGCGGGCCGACGCTCCGCCAGGCCCCGCCTCGAGATCGAGATAGAACGACAGCAGCCCCGGCGCCACGCGCGCCTCCGCGAAAACATTCCCTTCCGGCACCTCGAAGGAGTCGGTCTTGGTTTCGGACTCAGGATCGTGCGTCGCCAGGGCCTGGAACCGGACGTCGGCGCCGAACGCGAAGCGCGCCGCGGGGTCGGCGGGCAGCAGCGAGGCGCCGCCCGGGAACTCCAGCGCGCGCTCCGGAAGCGTCGTCTGCGACCAGACACTGGCGAATGGCGTGCGCATGCCGCCGCCGGTCCGGTTCACATGACACGAGGAGCAGGCGAGCCCGGTACGCTGGGCGATCGCCGGCTCTGCCTGCGCCGGGAGTGCCGCGGCCGCCGCGAGCAGGCCCGCCGCCGCGAGCCGCCGGCTCAAGGCAGCGCTCCATCCGTGATCCACTGCTCGATCGCGGCGATCTCCTCGGCGGTCAGTCGCGCCTCGGGGGGAGGCGGCATCGGGTCGCCGATGATCCCCGGCACGCCGTTGATCTTTGCGACGATGTAGGAGCTGGCGGGATCGCCTGGCACGACGCGGAACAGACCCGGGATCTCGACGCTGGGCGCGTTCACAAGGCTCGCGTAGGAGTTCGCCGCGGTGTCGAGCGGCATCGGCCCCGGCCCGCCCGGGAAGTGGCAGTTGATGCAGATCTTCCCGAAGATGTTCTTCTGGAGTCCGGCGAGTGTCGGCGGGATGGGGCCCGGGTCCAGGGCATCGTCCGCGAGCGAGCGGCCGTCGCCAGCGCAGCCCGCGGCGGGCAGCAGCGCCGCGAGCGCCACGAGCGCGCCGAGCCTCTCGAGGCGCCTCACGGAATCGCCTCGATCGGAATCGCCTGCAGGGTCCGCGCTTCCATTTCGGGGCGCTGCCGCAGCAGCCGGAACCAGAGGCCGCGGCGCCGATCGAAGGCGAGCACGTAGCGCGCGAGGGCCGAGGCGCGGGCGTCGCGCAGCGCCATCCTGTCGGCGTCGGACATCGTCGCGAGGGCCGCCTCGGCCGGCGCGCCGTTCGCGAGGGCCGACAGCGCCTGCCTGTCCTCGGCCGCCGCGTCCGACCCCGCCGCGATCTGCTCGATTTCCTCGCGCGTGAAGAGGAGCGCGTCGCCATAGGCCGGCATCGGCGTGCCGGCGAGGCCGGTGAGCAGGTCGCGCATGATCGCGTTTTCGTCCCGCCCGCCCTTCATCGGCGCGTAGCGGAAGTCGGTCGGGTGGATTGGCGCGCCGAGTTCGTTGCTCAGCCCGTGGGACGAAGGCCCGGTGCCCGATCCGTCGGCGCCGTGGCACGTGTCGCACTGAAGCAGAACGTACAGGGCGCGGCCCGGAATCCCGCTCGCCGGCGCGTCGGCGGCCGGCACGGCGTACTCGACGGGGACCTCCTGGCGCTCGCGCATGCCCTCGGGGGCGAGGCTCTGCACGTACTCCGCGAGACCGCGGATCTGCGCGTCGGGGAGCGCGCCCCGGAAGGACGGCATCGCGCTGCCGGGGAGACCCTCGCGGATCGTGCGCACAAGATCGTCCACGGTCGGGAGCGAGCCCTGCGGCGTGGTGCGGAACCGGAACTGCGCCTGCGTGAAGTCCCGCGGCCGCGGCTTCAGCGCCAGTCCGGCCATGGTGTCGGCCCTCCCCGACACGCCGTGGCACGCGGCGCAGTGCCGCGCGAACGACACCGAAGGGTCGACCGGATCGGCGGCGCGCGCGGCCGCGGCCGGCCCGATGATGGCCGAGACCGCGAACGCCGCCTTCCAGTGTGTCGAGAGGATCCGCACGCGGGACAGGCTATTCCAACCGTTCCGCTGCTCCGATGGAACGGTTGCGCATTGCGCACAAGGTGTTTCCGGCCCCCTGCGGGCGTTACGATCGGCGCGGAGAACCCCGATGACACCCCGCAACGAGCCCCCGCCCCCCCGCGGGACGATCCATCTGGAGGAGTTCGACAGCCAGGCGCTGCGCGGCAATCCGCTCGGGGACCCGCACGTCCGGACCGTTCCGGTGTATCTGCCCGCCGGCTACGAAACCTCCCGCCTCCGCTATCCGGTGATCGCCTGTCTCACAGGCTACTCCGGGCGGGGGGTGATGCTCCTGAACGACCAGGCCTGGCAGCCGAACCTCCCCCGCCGGATGGACCGCCTGGTCGCCCGGGGGGCCGCCGGGCCCGCGATCCTGATAATGCCCGACGGGTTCAGCCGCTTCGGCGGGAGCCAGTATCTCGACTCCCCCGCCGTCGGCCGCTACGAGACCCACATCGTCGAGGAGCTGATCCCCTGGGTGGACCGGACCTTCCGCACCCTCCCGGGGCCGGCGGGGCACGCCGTCATGGGCAAGTCCTCGGGCGGGTTCGGGGCGCTCGTGCTGGGGATGCGGCATCCCGACATGTTCGGGGCGGTCGCATCGCACTCCGGCGACATGTACTTCGAGTTCGGTTATCTGCCGGACATCGCGAAGGCGGCGTCCACGATTCTCGCCGCCGGCGGTCTGGACCGGTTCCTCGCCGCCTTCGAGGCGATGCCGAAGAAGGGGCGCGACGCGGGTCTGGCGATGAACATCGTCGCGATGGCGTCGTGCTACGGCGCCGACGCCGCGGAGCCGCTCGGCTTCGCGCTGCCGTTCGATCCGAAGACGGGCGAACTGCGGCGCGACGTCTTCGAGCGGTGGCTCGCATGGGACCCGGTGCGGATGATCGAGCGGCACGAGCAGGCCCTGCGCGCGCTGAGGCTGCTGTGGTTCGACTGCGGTACGCGGGACGAGTTCAACCTGCACATCGGCGCCCGGATCTTCGCGTCGCGGTTGTCGGCGCGCGGCATCGCGCACGTGCACGAGGAGTTCGACGACACCCACATGGACATCACCTACCGCTACGACCGCTCGCTCCCGGCGCTGACCGCCGCGCTCGAGGCCCCTGCCTAGGGTCAGGCGCCGCCGGTTTCGACCGGAAATCCTTCCTGCGTCCAGCCGTTCTCGATCATCCGCCCCGAGGGGTCCCGCATCCCCGAGAAGCCGCCGCGGATGTTGGAGAGCGCCGTGAAGCCGGAGTGCTGGAGAATCTCGCAGGCGCGCTGCGAACGGCCGCCCGCCGCGCAGCCGACGACGAGCTTCTGATCCGGGCCGAACCGGGACTGGACCGCTGCGAGGAACCCGGGGTTCGGCGCCATGCCGCCGCGCGCCGGGTCCATCAGAGCGACCGGAACGTTGACGGCGCCCGGCGCGTGCCCCGCGGCGAACTCCTGCGTCGTGCGGACGTCGAGATAAACCGTTCCCGGCCCGGCGTCGAGACGGGTCTTCGCTTCGCGCGGCGTGATCTGCTCAATCGGCATCGGTGGTCTCCCGGGAGGCCTCCCTGCACCCGTCGCAGGAACAGAGCGAGCGCAGCAGGCGGAAGTCGTAGATGCCGCTCGCATGCCGGTCGGACCAGTGCAGGCGCAGGGCGTAGCGCCCCACCTCCTCGATCGCGACGATGCGTGCGGACGGCTGGAACATCTGAAAGGCGGAGGGCTTCGGCTCCCCCGCGTCCTTGCCCCGGGCGGCGCGGCACAGGGCGCACGGGCAGGCGTCCCGCAGGGGCTGGGGCTGGTAAAACGATTCGTGGCCGTCGGCCCAGATGATCGCCAGCTCGTCGCCGATCTGCTCGACGCGGGCCGGCGTGGGCGCCGCCGCCTGTCCGGCCGGGGTCATTTGGAGCCGCTGTCGGACTTGGACTTCTTCGAGGGCTTCGCGGAGCCGGAGGACTCCGCCGGCTTCGAGGACTCCCCCGAGTCCTTGCTGCCGCCCGACGAGGAGCCCTCCCCCGACTTGCGGGCGTAGTCGGTCACATACCAGCCGCTCCCCTTGAGCTGGAAGCCGCTGCGAGAGACCAGCTTCTCGACCGAGCCCCCGCAGGAGGGGCACTTCCGAACGGGCGAGTCGGAGAACTTCTGGATCTTCTCGAACTGGTGTCCGCAGACGCGGCACTTGTACTCGTAGATCGGCATCGTTCGGTGTCCGTGGCCCCGAGGGGACTATAAGAACGCCCTCGTAGAGCGGTCAAGGCGCGGGCTAATTCACGAAGCGCCGCGTCCGCACGTTGGCGGCGAGTCCCAGAGCCGTCATCGTCGCCAGCGCGGAGGATCCGCCGTACGAGACAAGGGGCAGTGGCACGCCGATCGTCGGCAGGGCTCCCAGAACCATTCCGATATTCACCAGCGCCTGGAAGCCGAGCAGCGTCCCGACCCCCATCGCGATGTACAGACCCAGCCGGTCGCGCGCGAGGCGCGCGGTCGAAAACACCCTGAGAACGAGAGCCAGATAGAGCCCCAGCACGGTCACGGCGCCCACGAACCCCCACTGCTCCGCCAGCGCCGCCAGCACGAAGTCGGTGTGATGCTGCGGCAGGAACTGCAGGCGGCTCTGCGTGCCGGCGAGCGGCCCCTTTCCGAAGACGCCGCCCGAACCGATGGCGATGCGCGACTGGCGCACCTGGTATCCGGTTCCCGACGGGTCCCGCTCCGGCTGGAATACCGTGAGGATGCGCTCTTTGTGATACGGCTTCAGACCCCAGCCCCACACGACCGGCATCAGGAGCGCGACGGCCAGCGCCATCACGATGATCGTCCGCCACCGGATGCCGCCCAGAAAGACCCCGACCAGGAGCAGCGGCCCGTAGGTGAGACACGTCCCGAAGTCGGGCTGCATCGCGATGAGGGCAACCGGGGCGCCAATGATCGCGCCGACAGCCAGCAGCCCCGCCATGCCCAGCTTCTCGCCGCTGCGGCGTGACAGGAACCAGGCGAGCATCAGGATCACGGCGACCTTGCCCGCTTCGGAGGGCTGGAATCTCACGGGGCCGATCTCGAACCACGAGCGCGTGTTTGCGATCGTGCGCGCCACCACCAGCACCAGCCCGAGGAGCGCGAGCGCCGCCCCCCAGAGCGCCGGGGCGATGTCGGCCCAGATGTGATAGTCCACGGCCGCCGCGACGGCGAAGGCGATGAGTCCGAGCCCGATCCACAGCGCCTGCACCTTGTGCGTTCCGGTGAGGCCGGGCACCCCTTCCGTCGCACCCCAGATCGTCAGGATGCCGCAGGCGGCGATGGCCAGAGCCAGCAGCAGCGTGCCGGCGTCGAAGTCGGCGGCGCGGCGGATCATGGCTGCAGATCGGCGACGACCGGGTTCGGCTCCGGCAGAGGGGCCGCCTCTTCCGGAGCCGGTTCCGGAATCTCTTCGGGAGCCGGCACGGGGGTGAGCATCCGCGGACGCTTCTCCTCCGGCACGCCGTTCGGATAGAACCAGGCTTCCAGGACCTTTCGGACGATCGGCGCCGAGATGGTGCCGCCGTGGCCGCCGTGCTCGACGAAGACGGCGAAGGCGACCTCGGGGTTCTCGGACGGCGCATAGCCGACGAACCAGGCGTGGTCCCGGATCTCCTTCGCCAGCTTGTCGGAGTCGACGCCGGCGGAGGCCTTGTACACCTGCACGGTGCCGGTCTTCCCCACGACCTCGACGCCGGGCACGCGCGCGCGGATGCCCGTTCCGCTCTGGTTGACGACGCCCCACATCCCGCGCCGGATGACCGCCAGGGTGTGCGGCGAGAGCGGCACGCGGTGGATCTCCTGCGGCACGACACGCTGGTGCGCGCCGGGGCGCACGAGCGTCGGCCGGTAGATCACGCCGCCGTTCGCAACGCAGGCCGCCATGTCGGCCATCTGGATCGCGGTGACCTCGAGAGGCCCCTGTCCGATCGCAACGGAGATCGTCTCGCCGGCGTACCACTGCTCACCCTTGTGGGCCCGCTTCCACTGCGGGGACGGCACCGTGCCGGCCCGCTCGCCGGGCAGATCGATGCCGGTGGGGCTGCCGAGGCCGAACGCCTCGGCCATCCGCGCGATCCTGTCGATCCCCAGACGCTGGCCGACGGTGTAGAACCAGACGTTGCACGACTCCACGAGGGCGCGGTGCAGCCCGATCGGTCCGTGGCCTCCTGCCCTCCAGCAGCCGAAGCGCCGGCCGTAGAACCAGGCGCCGCCCGTGCAGTTCACCGACGTCGTCTCGTCGGCGACGCCCTCTTCCAGGGCGGCGATCGCGACGAGCAGCTTGAAGGTGGACCCGGGCGAGAACTTGCTGCCCACGGCGCGGTCGAGCAGCGGGTGGCGCGGGTCTTCGTCGATCGCCTTCCACACCGCCGGCGAGACGCGCGAGGCGAAGACATTCGGGTCGAAGGACGGGAAGGAGGCGATCGCCAGGATCTCTCCGGTCCTCGGATCGAGGAAGACGCCGGCGCCCACTTCATCGCCGAAAGAGTCGACGAGCGCCTTCTGCATGCCGGTATGAAGCGTCAGGTGCAGGTCGTCGCCGGGGCGGGCCGGCTCACCTTCGTGGGGACGGCCGAGCGGGCGGCCGATGGAGTTCACTTCGACGAGCTGCTCGCCCCGCTGTCCGCGAAGCGCGGCGTCGTAGGTCCGCTCCAGCCCGCTCTTGCCGACGATGTCACCCAGCCCCAGCGTCGGATCGGCCTGGATCTGGGTCTCGGTCGCTTCGCCCGTGTATCCCACGACGTGGGCGAGCAGCGCGCCTTCCGGGTAGTCGCGGCGTGAGTCCGACGTGATGACGATCTGCGGCACCGACCAGCGGCGCGCCTCGAGCGCGGCGATCTCGCCCAGCGTCACATCCTGCTCGAGGATCGCCTGCTCGAACGAGGGCCGGTCCTTGTAGCGGTCGATGCGCGCCTCGAGCGCATCGTCGGTGAGCCCCAGGATCGGCGCCACCTCTTTCACGACCGGCTCGCTGTCCTTCAGGCCCTCGCGGTCGAGCACGATGTTGTAGGCGGACCGGTTGCCGACGAGCGGCTGCTCGTCGCGGTCGACCATGCTCCCGCGCATGGGCCGCACGACCACGCGGCGCAGGCGGTTGGCCTCGGCCTGCGTGCGATACCACTCGCCGTTCACGATCTGCAGCCAGTAGAAGCCGGCGGCGCAGATCACGAAGAAGGCCGCCATCACCACGCGGACCAGCGTGAGGCGCCGCGCGAGGCGGCGCTCCTCGTGATAGTCCCGCAGCTCCTTGCGTTCGCGGTAATCCACGATCAGCTCCCGCGGATCATCATAGGAGGCCGCCTGCGGCGCTGCCAGCGCCGGCGCGGCGCCCGGCTCACCGGACGCGCCTCACGGAGCGGGCGCGCATGCTGGCGCGGCGGTTTCGCTCCGCACTGACGCGGCGGATCACCAGAAAGAGGATCGTGCCGACGACGGCGTTCATCAGCATCTTCTCGAGGATCAGCGCCGAAAACGGATCGGCGAGCGGGAGTCCCATGAGCTGCCCCAACGCCACGCCGGTGCCGTGATCGATCAGCGTCGCCAGCGCGAGTGAGATCGACCACGTCCACCACGAATCCAGCGCGATCCGGCTCCCCACCGCGGAGACGAGATACCCGACCAGCACCTTGCGGAACCCGCCGCGGCCCAGCAGCCCGCCGAACAGCACGTCCTGTATCAGCCCCGCGGCGGCGCCGGAGAGCATGGCGAGCACCGGCGAGCCGCTCACGCCGAACCACACCACGACGATCAGCAGCAGATCCACCCGCTCCGACAGAGCCGGCGCCCAGGACGAGCACGCGATTTGCGTGAGCAGCGCCAGCGCGATGGCACCTGCCGCCCACAGCAGCCGCGTCATGCGCCGGCCGCCGGCGGCATCCGCAGCACCAGGACTTCTTCCACGGAGTCGGCGCTCGCTTCGGGCCGGACTTCGATCTCCCGCGTGCCGTCCGGCGCGGGGCGCAGCGCGACGACCCGTCCGACCGGCAGACCGCGCGGAAAGACCTGGTCGAGCCCGCTCGTCACCAGCAGGTCCCCGGGCGCGAGCTTCGCGGTGCGCGGCACGTAGAGCAGCTCGCAGGGGCCGTCGCCCCGGCCCGTCACGACGCCCTGGAACCGCCCGTCCTGGTGCACCACCGCGACGCCGCTCGTCGGGTCGGTGATCAGCAGGACGCGGGCGAGATGGTCCGAGGTGAACACGATCTGTCCGAGCACACCGTCGGCGGCGATGACCGGCAGACCCGGGCGCAGTCCATCCGCGGTCCCCCGGTCCAGAAGGATCGTCCTCTCCTCGACATGCGAGGTCGCCGCGATGCGCGCCGCGATCGAAGGGACCGTGATCTCGGTGCGCAGGTCCAGCAGCCGCCGAAGCCGCTCGTTCTCGCGGCGCTCCGACTCCCACGACTGCCCGGCGCCGCGCAGCGTCTCGACCTCCCGGGCGAGCGCCGCCGACCGCTCGCGCAGGCCGCGCAGCTCCGAGAGGCTGCTCCACTGCTTCTCGACCGCCTCGACCGCCGACGCGCCGCCGTGGACCAGCGGATCCGACACGCGCGCCACCGCCTTTTCGATGGGGGTCGCCGCGCCGCTCCGGGACAGATCGTGGCGCATGAGCGCCAGCATCGCGACCAGGAGCGCTCCGAGAAGCAGCGCAGCCTTGCGCTGGGCGAGGAACTCGAGCACCGGGGTCTCCGGGGCGGCCGGGCGGGGGCCGGAAGCGCCTGCCGCCCGGGCCCGCTAGTCGAGCGAGATCTTGCGCAGCAGGTTGAAGTCCGTGAGCATCTTGCCGGTGCCGAGCGCGACCGAAGCCAGCGGATCGTCGGCCATCGACACCGGAAGTCCCGTCTCCTCGCGAAGACGCTTGTCGAGGTTCTTCAGGAGCGAGCCCCCGCCGGTCAGCACGATGCCGCGGTCCACGATGTCCGCCGAGAGCTCGGGGGGCGTCTGCTCCAGCGCCACGCGGACCGCTTCGATGATCACGCTGACCGTCTCGGCCAGCGCCTCGCGGATCTCCTCGTCGGAGACGACGAGGGTCTTCGGCACGCCCTCGACGAGGTCGCGCCCCTTGATCTCCATCGTCAGCTCCTGATCCAGCGGGAACGCGGAGCCGACCCTCATCTTGATCTCTTCCGAGGTGCGCTCGCCGATCAGAAGGTTGTACTTCCTCTTGATGTACTGGATGATCGCCTCGTCCATCTCGTTGCCGGCGACCCGCACGGAGCGGCTGTAGACGATGCCGGCCATGGAGATGACCGCAACGTCCGTGGTGCCGCCGCCGATGTCCACGATCATGTTGCCGGTCGGCTCGGTGATCGGCAGCCCGGCGCCGATCGCCGCCACCATCGCCTGCTCGACGAGATAGACCTCCGTCGCCCTCGCCTTCATCGCCGAGTCGCGCACCGCGCGCTTCTCGACCTGCGTGATCTCGGACGGCACGCCGATCACGATGCGCGGGCGCACGCCCATCGTCCGGTTGTGCGACTTGCGGATGAAGTACTCGAGCATCTTCTCGGTGTGCTCGAAGTCGGCGATGACGCCGTCCTTCATCGGGCGGATGGCGATGATGTTCCCCGGGGTGCGCCCGAGCATCTCTTTGGCGGCGTTGCCGACCGCCTCGACGTGCCCGGTCTTCTGGTTCACCGCGACGATGGAGGGCTCGGAGACGACGATGCCCTTCCCTTTGGCGAAGACGAGCGTGTTCGCCGTTCCCAGATCGATGGCGAGGTCGTTCGAGAACAGGCTCATGAGCGAGCGCGGGGTCCAGTTCATGAAGGGGTTCCTGGGGCCGGAATCGGGCTCCGGCGGCGGGTGTCGTCGCGCGCATCGACGCGCGCAGTCAAGCGGGTCATGGTAAGGCTTTCATGGAATCAGGCGCAATCGGTGGAGGCAGGCTCGGGGGCCAGCTCGACCCCGTTCTTGCCCCGTTCCTTGACTCGATACATCGCCCGGTCGGCCGCCGCGATGAGCGCTTCGCGGGTTTCGCCGTGCGAGGGGAAGCTGGCGACGCCGAACGAGGCGGTGATGCGCGCCTGGAGCCCGTCGGATTCCAGGAAGCGCCGCTCGGCGACCGTCCGGCGCAGGCGGCCCGCGATCCGCAGGGCATCCTCCGATGCGGTATGGGGCATTACGACCGTGAACTCGTCGCCGCCATAGCGGGCCACCACGTCCGTTTCCCGCAGCGACTCCACCAGAACGCGCCCGAACTCCGACAGCATCCGGCTGCCGGCCAGGTGGCCGTGGGAGTCGTTGATCTGCTTGAAGCCGTCCAGGTCGATGAACACGACCGAGAGGGGCTGGCCGTAGCGGCGCGCGCGCTTGATCTCGCGTCCCAGCGACGCGCGCAGGAACCGCGAGTTGGCGAGGCCGGTCAGATCGTCGGTCACCGACTGCGCCTCCAGGCGGCGGAACTGGAGCGCCGTGTCGACGATCAGGCCCAGCGGGTCCGCGAGTGCGCGGGCGATCTCGAGGGCGCGGTCGGGCGGGCGCGTCTCCCCATCGCTCTCGGAGCTGTCGAACTCGGCGATGCCGATCGGCCGGCCGCGGCTCACGATCGGAAGCCGCAGCGTGGTTCCGCCCCCCGCCCCCGCGGCGAGGCGGGGCGCGCCGCCGGCCGCGACCAGGGCCGCCTGGCGGTCGTCGGCCGCCGAAGCCTTGCCTGCCGCGCCGCCGCGGCCCCCTTCCCAGCAGTCGAGGCGCGGGGAGTCGGGGTCCTCGGCCACGAGGGCGAGACGCCAGAACTCGGCGCCGAAGAACGCGCAGAGGCGGCTCATCACCCGGCTGGCGGTCTCGGACGGATCGCGCCGCGCGGTGGACTCGCGCAGCACCTCCACGATGCACTCGAGCTTCTCGGACTGCTCGCGCAGCGCCGACACCGCCTGCTCGTGGCGGTGTGTCATCGAGAGCAGGCGGCCTTCGCGCCGCACGGCGGCGCGCAGCGTGTCGGCGCCGACCGGGGCCTCGAGCACGAGGTCGCACCCCTGGGCGTCGCCCTCCGCCGCGGCCCCGCCCGCAGCAAGACCGATGAGCGGCACCGTCGGCCAGGCGTGGCGCAGGATCCCGATCATGCCGCGGCGCGCGTCGAGGCCGCTGCCCGTCTCGCAGACGATGGCGGTGAGCGGACCGCTCTTCGCCACGAAGCCGTCGAAGGCGCTCCAGTCGAGAGCGTGGATCGGCGGGTCGCCGGCCCGCTCGCTTCCGGGGACCAGGCGCGACGCCCCTCCGGCGTCGGCGACGAGGAGGATCGGAGGGGCGGACATCCCGCCCCTCAGTAGCTTTCCACGAAGACGCGCTCCTGCCGCGTCGTCTCGTTCCCCGCGGGGTCCTGCGCCGTCAGACGCACGAGGTTCTCGCCGTCCTTTCGCAGCCGCACGACCGAGGTGAATTCGCCCAGGTCGTTCACGTCCACCCGTTCTCCTTCGATCCAGACGGTGGCCCCCGGCTCCGTCCGCCCGGAGACGATCAGGATCTGCCCGGTGAGGACGCTGTCGTCGACCTGGAGCGGCGGCGGGACCGAGTCCGATCCCGTGGAGAGATTTCCGGTGCTGACCTTGAAGCGCCGCACGGTGCTGCTGGGCCCCGAGCGGCCGTCGCCGTCGATGGCGAAGACGCGCCAGTAGTAGCTCGACGGCCGCAGACCGGTCAGCTCCACGGACGTCTTGGCGAGCGTGTCGCTGTCCACCACCGGTTCGGTGAACAGCCACCGCTCGGACACCTGAAGCCGGTAGCGGGCCGCCTCGGGGACCTTCTCCCACACGAGCGTCGCTTTCGAGTCCTCGGGCCGGGTCCAGGTGAAGACCTTCTGATCGGGAGGCTGCACGAGTCTCGGAACCATCGGCAGGTTCTCGACCTCGGAGAGAGCGCCGCCGCTCACCGCCACCCGCTGGAGCGGACCGAGGGCGAGCGTGCGGCTGCCGGCGCCGACTTCGACGCCGCCCGCGAACACGCTGACGGCGCCGCTGCCGCTTCCCTCGTCGCTCTTGACCGTGAACGAGGACTCGTCCGTTGTCCGCGCCGTGACGGTGTCTGTGGACACCTCGTGGAAGCTCCCCTCGGCGTCGGACTTCCGCGTGGTCGCCTGCACCTCGCCCCACGACAGACGCTCACGCACGCGCCGCGCGCGGGTCACCGGCTCCTGGAAGACTTCCTTGATCTCGAGCAGCGATCCGGGGCGCAGCGTCGTGACCGCGCCGTCGGAATAGATCAGCTCCACGACCGACGTTCCGGATGTCTTGATCTGGTCCCCGGTGTTCAGGACCATTTTCGAGTTGGCCGAGTCCCAGTGGAACTGACCGGCGCGCTTGACGCGCACCTCGCCCTCGATGCGATAGAAGCGGACGACGCTGCTGCTCTCCGCGGCGCCTCGCCCGAGATCGATCAGCCTCTGCGCGCTCGTCTGCGCGACGAGTGCGGCGGTGCGCGCGTCGGCCCACGCGTGCGCGTCGTAGCTCCCGACCGCGTCGGCCAGCTTCCCGTCCGTCGCCTTCAGCAGCTCCTTCAGCCGCGTGTCGTGAGCCATGGGCGCCGCGTTCTCGCGCAGCCGCTGCGCCTGCTGGATCTCGTCATGCGCGTCCTGCCGATCCTTGTTGCGGAAGTGGACGATCGCCCACGTCCCGCCCGCCGCCACGGCGACGAGCACACCGAGAGCGATGGCGACGGTGGAGTACCGGACCGTGAACCAGTCCAGAAGGATGCCGAAGCGCTCTGTCCTTCCGCTCACATTCGATTCCGCCCGGGCGGGCGCACCCTCCCCCGACGGGAGGCAGGCCCCTGATCAAGGTAGGTTCCGGCCCGCAGATTGCAACCGAATGCCCCGGAATCATGGGATAATCCCGCGCATGCTTGAGATCATGAGGTCGAATCGGCAGTCGCTCCGGTGGATCCTCGCCATTGTCGCTGTCTCGATGGTCGGCTACCTGGGGTACTACTTCAATTCCAACACTCTGGGCAGCGGCGTCAGCGCCTCGAGCGACGACTGGGCGGCGAAGATCGACGAAGAGGTCATTTCGCGCGCCGAGTTCGATCAGGCTCACGAGGCGCTCGCGCGCAACTACGAGCAGCAGCTCCAGGGCCAGTTCGAGGCGCTCCGCAAGGCGCTGCGGCTCCCCGAAGTCGCGCTGAACGACCTGATCAACCGCAAGCTCATGCTCCGCGACGCGCGTGCGCGGGGGCTCAGCGTCTCGCCGGAAGAGATCAGCGCCCAGATCATGAGCTTCCCCGCCTTCAAGGACGCGAACGGGAACTTCATCGGCAAGGCGCAGTACGAGGAGATGCTGCTCGCCAACGGCTACACGCCGGCGATGTTCGAGCGGGACTTCGAGGAAGGCCTGCTCATCGCCAAGTGGCGCGCTCTCGTCAGCGCGCCGGTCGTCGTCAGCGACGCCGAGATCGAAGCGGCGTGGCGCACCGAATCCGAGAGCGCATCGTTCCGGTATCTGCCCGTGCCGCCCGGGCGCTGGTCCGCATCGGAGCCGACCGAGGCCGAAGCGCGCGCGTGGTTCGACTCTCATACGGCCACCTATCGCACCACCGAGGGACGCCGCGCCCTGATCGCGATGATCGCGCCCGCGTCCGCGCCGCCGGTGCCGGTCTCCGACGCCGATCTGCACAAGGCATACGACGACAACCTGGCGAGCTGGCAGCGCCCCGAGCAGCGCCGGGCACGGCACATCCTCTTCAAGCTCGAGCCGAACGCCGATGCCGCGGCCGACGCGGCCGCGAAGCAGAAGGCGGAGCGCCTGCTGGCCGAGTTGAAGGGCGGCGCCGACTTCGCCGTCCTCGCCACGGTGAACTCGCAGGATCCGGGCTCCGCCGCGCAGGGCGGCGATCTCGGCTGGTTCGAGAAGGGCCGCATGGTTCCCGAGTTCGAGCAGGCGGTCTTCGGCTCCGCGATGAACGCCCTGACCGGGCCGGTCAAGACGGCGTTCGGCTATCACATCATTCAGGTGACCGGCGAGCGCCCGGCGGGCACGACACCCTTCGAAGAAGCCGCCCCCGCCTTGCGCGCCCAGCTCGAAGCGCGCCGCGCCTCCGACGCGCAGGCCGATCGCGCGCGCCAGTTCAAGACCGCCGTCACCGACCCCGCGAAGTTCGAGGAAACGGCCAAGACGCAGGGTCTGAAGGTCACCGACAGCGGTCCGCTCTTCCCGGGAATGCCGATCCCCGGCATCGGCCCCGATCAGCAGCTCGCGCGGCTCATCTTCAACACCGCCGTCGGCACGGTGTCGGAGCCCGAGTTCGTCTCGGGCGGCACCGCCGTCGTGTCGGTCACGGCCGCCGTGCCGGCAAGCGAGATGATGTTCGAGCAGACGCGGGAGCGCGTGATGGCCGACCTGCGGCGGGACCGCGCGCGCGATGTCGGCGCGTCGCAGGCGCGCCAGGCGCTGGTCGCGGCCGGCGGCAGCCTGGACGCCCTCGCGAAGACGCTCAATGTCGAGGTGAAGACCGCAGGGCCGATTCACCGTGGCGATCCGATGGAGGGACTGACGGCGGATCGCAACGTCGAGAACGCGCTCTTCTCCGGGGCCCCCGGCGGCTCCCCGGTCGTGGCGGCTGCGCGCGACGGCTCGGTGGTGATCGCCCAGATCACCCAGAGGACTGCCGCCAACCCCGCCGAGCTGGCTTCGAAAAAAGACAGTCTCCGCGCCACGCTGCTCGATGAGAAGACGAATCTGTCCGTCACCGCATTCGTCCGGCAGCTCCGCGACAACGCCTCGATCACACCGAACACCCGGATGATCGAAGCGCTGTCGTCCTGACGGCCTGACCCGGGCGGGGCCTTCCCGGGGCCCCGCTTGCCCGTCTCCGGCCCGGCCCCCATATTGAAGGTGGGTCAGTTGGAGGTGTCCAGGCCATGATCTGCAGACCTGCCGAATCGAGTTTTCGGAAGGGTCAGGAAGCCTTGTCTCGCGGACACTTTCTCGAAGCGCAGGCGTTCTTCGAAGCGTCCGTGGACATCTCCCGCAAGACCGCGGGCGGCGCCGTGCAGCCGCGGTACCTGTCCTTCTACGGTCTCTGCCTCTCGCAGCTCCATGGTCGCGATCGCGAAGCGCTCGAGATCTGCCGCGAGGCCGCCGACGCAGAGCCGTACAACCCCGAGCTCTGGTCGAATCTCGCCCGCGTCGCGCTGGGCCGCGGCGATCGCGCCGGCGCGCATCGCGCGCTGATCCGCGGTCTGCAGACCGGCACGGCAACAGCGGAGCTCGCGCACCTCCAGCGTCAACTCGGCGTGCGCCGGCCCCCGGTACTCGCCTTCCTCGATCGCCGTCATCCGTTGAACCGGCTCGCGGGACGGCTGGTCGCCACCCTCAAGAGCTAGACGCGGCGGAGCCACGGTGGGAGAAGCGGCGGCAGGGGGAGAGACGAGCCGGGCGCCGCACACCTGCGTCGTCTGCCGCGACACCACGCAGTGCTCCTGGTGCCGCGGCGAAGGCTTCGAGGTCTCCAGCGCCGCAGGGATGCAGCCCTGCGGGTTGTGCGCCGGCACCGGCATCTGCGCCTTCTGCCCGCACCCGGTGGATGGCCCCGCCGCCGCGAACACCGACTGACCCGACGCCCCCGCGCGCGCCGCGGCTCTGTCATCATGAAGCGATGAATGTCTCGCCCGCGGAGGCGCAGCGGCTCGTCGCCTCCGGCGCCCCGGTACTCGACGTCCGCACCGCCGAAGAGTTCGCGCTCGAGGGCCACATCGAGGGAGCGCGCCTCGTGCCGGCGCAGGAGCTGGCCGGCCGGCTCGATGAAGTCCCCGCGCCGAAGGACGGCGCGCCGCTGATCGTCGTCTGCGAGCACGGCGTCCGCAGCCGGTGGGCTGCGGCTCTGCTGACCGAGCGCGGCTTCGCACCGGTCGTCAACCTGACGGGCGGCATGTCGGTTTGGCCATACGCACGCCTGCGCGGCGTCGCCGACGCCGACGAGGAGCAGCGCGGCATGCCCTCGTCGTGGCTCGTGCGCAATCTGCAGCACCTGCGTCTGGGGAGCGGTCTCGACGTGGCCTGCGGATACGGGCGCAATGCACTGCTCCTCGCGCGCATGGGCTGGACGATGACCGCCGTGGACCGCGATCCCGAAGCGCTCGCGGGGCTCTCCGCCGCCGCGCTCGCGCATCGCGTGCGCATCGCCGTCGTGGCGCGCGATCTCGAAACGGGCGACGCGAAAGAGGCTCTGCCGGCCGGGCCGTGGGATCTGATCGTGGTGACGCGCTATCTGCACCGCCCGCTCCTCCCCGCGATGCGCGAGGCGGTGAGGCCGGGCGGGGTGATCGTGTACGAGACCTTCACGACGGCGCAGGCGCAGTTCGGCTCGCCGTCGAATCCCGACTTCCTGCTCGCGCCGGGGGAGCTGCCGCGCGCCTTCGAGGGGTTCGAGATCATCGCCGCGCGCGAAGAGATCGCCGCCGGCCGCCGCGCCGTCGCCGGCGTCGTCGCACGCAGGCCGCGCGGTGCCGTGCCAGAATACCGGGGATGACCGCGCGACCCATCGCCGTCTTCCCGCTCCCGGGAGTCGTTCTTTTCCCCGGCGCCGTTCTGCCTCTGCACATCTTCGAGCCGCGGTATCGCGCCATGACTCGCGAGGCGCTTTCCTCGGGCGGCGAAATCGCGATGGCGCTGCTGCGACCCGGCCTTCGGTCCGACCCAGGGGCGTCCGGCCCCGCCCCGGTGCACGAGATCGGCTGCGCCGGGCGCATGCAGAACGTCCAGCCGCTTCCCGACGGGCGGTTTCTCTTCGAGCTGCAGGGCACGACCCGCGTGCGGTTCGAGTCCTGGACGCAGGACAACCCGTGGCGCATCGCGCTCTGCCGCGAGCTCCCGGAAATCGTCCCCGACGCGGGGAATGCCGAGGCGCGCGCGACGGAGCGGCGGCTCGCCCTGGCGTGGCAGGGGGTGCAGGCAGCGCTCTCGAACAGCGAAGGACCCCTGGCGCTCGAACAGGCGGGGCCGCTCGATCTCACCGTGAACCGGATCTGCTTCGCCCTGGGACTCGACCCGGAAACGCGCCAGAAACTTCTCGTGGAGAGCCGCATCATCGAGCGGGCGCGGGTGCTGGAAACCGCTCTCGCCTCCCTCGAGCGGGCGCTCGCCTCACGGCCGGCGCCGGAGCCGCGATGGGTGAACTGAATCCCGGCGACCCGGCGCCGGATTTCGAAGCCCCGGATCAGGAAGGCCGCCCGGTGCGGCTATCCGCGCTGCGCGGCCGCGCCGTCGTCGTCTTCTTCTATCCGAAGGCCGCGACGCCGGGCTGAACGATTGAGGCCCGGGCGTTCCGCGACGCGATGGAGCGGATCGCCGGAGCCGGCGCCGAGGTTCTCGGCGTCTCGCGCGACACGGTGGAGTGCCAGCGGGACTTCGCCCGGCGGAACGACCTTCCCTACCGGCTGCTCTCTGACGTCGACGGCACGCTCGCGGAAGCCTGGGGGGTCGCCGGCGGGGTACTCCGGTTCGGGCTGCCGAAGAGGGTGACGTTTCTCGTGTCGCCGGAAGGTCTGGTCCTGCGGCGCTTCGAGCCTGTCACGCCGGCAGGCCACGCGGCCGAGGTGATCAACGCCCTCGAGGCTTAGCGCTCAGACCTTTTCGTACGGGTCGAAGAGCCGCCGGTACTCGTCGAGCGCGAAGCGGTCGGTCATCCCCGCGATGTAGTCTGCGGCCAGCTGCTCCAACCGCTCCTCGGTGTGGCGGCGCCGGAACGACTCGGGCAGCAGGCGCGGATTTTCGACGTACCGCTCGAACAGGGCGATCAGGATGCGGCGGTACTTGTCGCGCATCCGCTCGATGCGGGGGTGGTGATACAGCCGCGCATGCAGGTGGCGCTTCAGGCGGCGGTTCTCCACGGCGACGTCCGGAGTCAGATGCGTGAGCCACTCCCGCGTGGCGCGCACCTCCGAGAGCGTCGCGATGCCGCGCGAGCGCACTTCCTCCTCGGTCGTGCGGATGAGGTCCGACACGAGACGGTCGATCATCCAGCGCAGGGCGCCGTTGATCCGCTGATGCCGCTCCAGACCCGGCCGCCGATCCACGGCGGCGCGAAACCCGTCGCCGAAGAGCGGGCAGCTCTCGACCAATTCCTCGAGATCGAGCAGTCCCGACTCGAGCCCGTCGTCTACGTCGTGGTGCTGATAGGCGATCTCGTCGCAGAGATCGATCATCTGCGCCTCGAGCGGGGGCGACTCCTCGGCATGGTACCCGGCCAGCTCCGGCTCCTTCTCGGCGCTGAACGGGCCCGAGTGTTTCACGATCCCCTCGCGGACCTCATACAGGAGGTTGAGGCCGGGGAAGTCCGGATAGCGCTCTTCCAGCACTTCGACGATGCGCAGCGACTGGCGGTTGTGATTGAAGCCGCCGCGCGCTTCCATCAGCTCGGACAGCACATCCTCGCCAAGATGGCCGAACGGCGTGTGGCCGAGGTCGTGCGAGAGGGCGAGCGATTCCGCGAAGTCTTCGTTGAGCGACAGCGCGCGGGCGACGGTGCGCGCCACCTGCGACACCTCGATCGAGTGCGTGAGCCGGGTGCGGTAATGGTCCCCTTCGTGGTTCACGAAGACCTGGGTCTTGTATTCCAGCCGGCGGAAGGCGCGCGAGTGGATGATGCGGTCCCGGTCGCGCTGGAACGGCGCGCGGTACGGGTGCTCCGTCTCGGGATGCTTGCGCCCGCGGCTGCGCGCCGCGGTCATCGCCCAGGGGGCGAGCGGGCGCTCCTCGAGCGCCGTGGGCATGGACGGCATGTGCGGTCAGGTTAGCGCGGGCGCACGGCGATAGCAAAGGAACAGCTCGTTCTCGCGCGGCTCCGCCGAAACGAGGGCGAATCCGGGGAACCGTCCGGGCAGGAACCCCTCGCCGTCGCACAGCGTCGGCGCCTCGGCGCCGCCGATGACGACCGGCGCCAGTGTCAGGCGAATCTCGTCGACGAGCCCGGCCTGGAAGAACGACGCGTTCACCGCTCCCCCGCCCTCCACGAGCAGCCGCCTCACGCCGCGGGCGGCGAGGCGGTCGAGCAGCGCGGCGACATCCACCCGGCCGCGGCCGACCCGCCAGATCTCCGCGGCGGGGGCGAGCCGCGCCGCCAGCTCTTCGCGCGCCTCCTCCACCGTCGCGACGATCCGCGGGATGCCGGCGGTCGAGAAGAACCGGGCGCCGGGGTTCAGCGACAGGGACGCCGAAAGGATGACATTGAGGAGCGCTTCCGGACGCCCATCCGCCCTGCGCCTGGCACGCAGCTCGGGGCTTTTGACCTGGAGCGGCGGGTCCTCGGCCCGCAGGGTGCCGGCGCCGATCAAGACCGCGTCCGAATCGGCCCGAAGCTCGTCCATCAGGCGGCGATCGGCGTCTGAAGTAAAGCGGACCTTGCCGCGGGCCGCCGTTGAGAGCTTCCCGTCGATGCTGACGGCGGCATTGAGGATGACCATGGGACGCGCTGTCATGGCTGAAAGACTACCCCACGGCGCCCCCGGACCGGGCTCCGCGCGGGTGCCGCCCCCGGCGGTCCGCTTGACTCCCATACAGGGCCGGGCGCACGCTAGGCCCAATTTCGGAGGGTTCCCATGAAGGAATCTCCCCGTACCGAGATCACGACCGCTGAAGAGTTGATCGAAGAGGAAATCGAGGAGCTCGAGCGAGGCACGGTCCACCACTGGACCACCTGGCTTCTCGCAATTGGGGCGCTGATCGTTCTCACCGCCGTGCTCACGATGTTCTTTTTCATGAACAAGCCGATGAACTTCGGCCCGCGCACCGAGACCGGGCTCGCGATTCTCACGCTCGCCGAGCCGCAGGGGCAGTCGATCGGCGCGCCGGAGCGGTTCCGCTGGGCTCCGTTCAGCGGCGCCGCGAAGTACATCGTGACTGTCGTCGAAGACCGTACCGGGCGGACGGTTCTGTCCCGTCCGGTCGAGCCCTCCGCGCTGGAGCCGACCTCCGAAGAAGCCGCCTCGTTCACGCCGGGTCTTTACTCCTGGTCGGTCGAGGCGATCGGCGCAACCGGCAATCCGATCGCCCAGGGCGAAGGGGCCTTCGTCGTCAGCGGAACACGGGGCTGAGCCGCCGCGTTCGCGTCGGCACCGTGCGCGAAGTTCCCGACGGCGGCGCGCGCCGGTTCGTCGTGGACGGTCTTGCGATCGCAGTCTTCCGTACCGGCGAGTCGATCCGCGCCTGCAAGGACCGCTGCCCGCACATGGGAGCGCCGCTCTCCTGGGGACGCATCGCCGGCGACACCGTCGTCTGCTCGTGGCACGAGTGGACCTTCGATCTGAACACCGGGGTCTGCGTCAGCCGCAAGAAGGACTGGGCGCGCGCCGAGATCTACCCCGTGCACGTCGTGGACGGCGCGATCGAGCTCGATCTGCCGGCGCCGGCGGATTCCGAGCCCGGCTCCTGATCAGGCGCCAGCGAGCGCTGCCTCGATCTCGTCGCGGACCGGCGCCTCGGTCTCGGACGAGCGCGCCGCTTCCAGAAGAGCGCGTCCCCGCTTCCCCGCTCCGCGTCCCAGCGCCCACGCCGCCGCGCCCCGCACGACCGGATCGGCGTCGATCAGCCGGTCTTCGGCCGCGGCAAGCGCTTCGCCGTCGCCGGTGTTCGCCCCCACGATCAGCGCGTTGCGCACCAGGCCGCGCCGCTTCGCCCGCCTGATCGCGCTCTTCGCGAACCGCCCGCGGAACGCTGCGTCGTCGAGCCGGGCGGCCTTGGCCGTCGTCATGCCCGTGATCGAAGGGTCGGGGCGCAGCCCCGGCTCACGGGCCTCGGGAGCCTTCCGGTTCCACGGGCAGACTTCCTGGCAGATGTCGCAGCCGAAGAGGTGATCCGCGACATCGGCGCGCGACTCGCGCGGGATCGCGCCGCGCAGCTCGATCGTCCAGGTGCTGATGCAGCGGCGGGCGTCCAGGACGAATGGAGCGGTGAAGGCTCCCGTCGGGCATGCCTCCAGACAGGCGGTGCAGGAGCCGCACCGGTCCTCGATCGGCGACGACTGCGGCAGCGGCAGGTCGGTCACCAGTTCGCCGAGCAGCGTCCAGGAACCGAGATCAGGGGTGATGATCATCGTGTTCTTCGCGAGCCAGCCGACCCCGGCCGACTCGGCGATGGACCGCTCGAGGAACGGCTGAGTGTCCACGGCGACCCGCGTCATGACCCCCGGCGCTTCCTCGTGCACGAACGCTTCGAGCCGGCGCAGGCGCGACTCGAGAAGGGGGTGGTAGTCCATGCCGGCCGCGTAGCGGGCGATGCCTGAACGGCGCCCGCGCACCTCGTCGCCGTCCGAGGGGGGGCTGTAGTTCATCGCGACCGAGACGACCGAGCGCGCCCACCGATCGCGCACCCGCGGATCGGACCGCACACCGGGATCGCGGGCCAGGTAGTCCATCTCGCCGTGCATGCCGCCGTCGAGCCAGGCGGCGAAGGCGGCGGCTCGCGGCGAGTGCTCGGCGGGCGCGACGCCGGCGCGCTCGAATCCCAGCGCGTGCGCGCGCTCCAGGATGCGCCGCGCGAGTGCCGCGGCGTCCCCGCTCACCGCCCGGCCCCGCCCTCCGCGTCGTCGAGGATGTCATTCACCCATGACAGCGCCGCCATCATTCCGGGGAAACCGATCGTCGGCAGCGCCAGGTAGGCGGCGTGCCGGATCGCGTCCGGCGCCGCGCCCACGGCAACCGCCTTTCGGGTGTGCGCGTGCACAGCCCCCTCGCGCTGCGCCCCGATCGAGACGGCGAGCTTTACGAGGGCGCGCGTCTTCTCGTCGAGCGGGCCGGCCGCGTGCACGGCTTTGCCCAGATCTTCGTAGGCGCGGGCGATCGCGGGCTGGTCCTTCTGGAAGCGGATGAACGGGCCGGGGAGCGAGGACATCGGAATCTCCTTTGACGCCATGCTGAGCGAGTGCTTCCGGGCCGTCAACGCCCGCGAGCGCTTCCGCGGCAATCCGGCCCGAGGGCGGCTCCGTAGTTGAGTGCGAGCCCGGTTTCACGGGCCGACCGCACATCCAGGAGGAATTCATGCGCCGCAAGACACACTCCCCGTCCGCCCTGACGGCGGGCTTCCTGCTCGCCCTGGCGGCAGCCGCCGGCCCCGCGGGCGCCGCGAGCCACCGAGAGGCCCCCCTCATGACGCTCGACCCCGCAGCCGACATCTCGGACTTCTATGCGTTCGTCAGCTACGACGCGGCGAACCTCGCCCGTCCGGCCGCGGACCGCAAGGCGACGCTCATCATGAACGTCGTGCCCTCGCAGGAGCCGTCGTCCGGCCCCAACTACTTCTCCTTCGACGACAACGTCCTGTACACGATCCACGTCGACAACGACAGGGACGGCGCCGACGACCTGTCGTACGAGATCCGCTTCGAGACCCAGGTGCTCACGCCGGATCAGTTCATCGCGACGGTGGCCATCCCGCCCGTGACGGCGCTCGACGGCCCGGGCTCCGAGGGGCTCTCGACGAAGCAGCGCTACACCGTGACCGAGGTGCGCCGCTGCCCCAGGAAGAGCGGCCAGGCGTGCATGACCCGCACCCAGCTTTTCCCGGGTCAGACCCTCTTCGCGGTGCCGTCGAACATCGGGCCACTGACCACGCCGAACTACGACCTGCTCGCCGCGCAGGGCGTCTACACCGACGCCGCGACCGGTCTGCGGGTCTTTGCCGGGCAGCGCGCCGAGACCTTTGCCATCGATCTGGGCGCCGTCTTCGACACGATCAACCTGCGCGTCGAGAACGCGACGGTGATCCCGGGCGCCCGTCCGCCGCTGCCGATTCAGACCGCCGCCGAGGACGCCGATGACACGCGCAACCCGTACGGCATCAACGCCTTCTCCGGTTTCAACGTCAACACGATCGCCATCGAGCTGCCGTTCCGGCGCCTGACCGCCGACGGCAACCCGGCCGGCTCCGCGAACGGCGTCATCGGCGCCTACGCGTCCACCTCGCGGCAGAAGATGACGATCCGCCGCGACGGCGCGGTGGACACCGGCAAGCCGCTTCAGACCTCGAGCGGCGGTTTCAAGCAGGTCTCCCGCATGGGGAATCCGCTCGTGAACGAGCTGATCATTCCTGTCGGGTTCAAGGATCTGTGGAACGCCTCACCGGTCGAGGACGAGTCGCGGTTCCTGACCTACTACCGCAATCTCGCCGTCGCGGGCGCGCTGCAGCTCGTGTCGGGCGTGCCCGTTCCGCCGGCGCCGCGCGAGGACGTCGTGGGACTGCTGCTCAAGTACCCCGGCCAGAACCCCGACCCGAACGTCGGACCGTTCGCCGACCTGCTGCGCCTCGATCTCACCGTTCCGCCGACGGCTCCGGCGGCGATCAAGCGGCTCGGTCCGTTCGCGCACGACGCCGCCGGCATGGGCCTGCCTGATTTCGCCGGGTTCCCCAACGGCCGCCGTCCGAACGACGACGTGACCGATCTCGTCGTACGGGTCGCGGGCGGAGCGAACTACATCGCGAACTACGTCGGCGACGGTGTCGGCATCAACGAGAAGGGCATCACTCCCGACTTCCCCTTCCTGCCGACCCCCTTCGACGGCCGCAACCGCCAGCACAAGGATCCGGGAGAAGTCTCCCAGTAGCTCCCGGATCGTGAGGCGCGCCGTCCCCCCGAGACGGCGCGCCTCGATTCGTTACGAGGAATGACCGTGATTCGCGACCTCTCGATTCTCACCGCGTGCACCCTGGCCGTCTCGGCGGCGGTGGTTCCAGCGACGCCGGCGTGCCGGCAGCAGGCTGCCGCTCCGGCGGCAGCGACGGCGGACGCCACCCCCACGCGCGCCGCCTCCCCGGCCCGCGCGCGACTCGCCGCCGCCGAGACGCATCTCGATTCAGCTCCCGCCGACCCCGAGGCCCTCGCGGCGTTCGCCGCCGCGTGCGTGGATGTCGGGCGCCTCACCGCCGACGCCGCCTGGTATCAGCGCGCGGAGGCGGCGATCGGGAAGGCGCTCGCCGCGGACCCCGGTTCCTATCAGGCGCTGCGTCTGCGCGCCTGGGTGCTCGGCGGCCAGCACCGCTTCGCCGACTCGGCCGCCGCCGCGCGCCAGGCGATGGCCCGCGAGCCTCGCGACCCCTGGAACTACGGAACGCTCTGCGACGCGCTGGTGGAAACCGGCGACTACGACGGCGCCGAGACCGCCTGTCAGACGATGCTCGATCTGCAGCCGGCGCTCCCGGCGTTCGCGAGGGCGGCGCACCTGAGGGAGCTGTTCGGGGACACGCAGGGCGCGATGGAAATGATGACGCTCGCGCTGCGCGCCGCCGATCCGCGCGACCCGGAGCAGCAGGCGTGGTGCCTGACCCAGCGCGGGCATCTGCACTGGAACTCGGGTGACGCCCAGGCGGCGCAGCGCGACTACGACTCCGCTCTCGCGAAAGCCCCCGCGAGCGCCGAGGCGCTTGCCGGCGCCGCGCGCGTGGCGGCGTTGCATGGCGAAGGGGAGCGGGCCGAATCCCTGCGCGCGCACGCGATCGCGCTGATTCCGGCCGCGGGAGTCGTCGCCGAGTCTGAAGCCGCGCTGACCGCCGCCGGGCGCGTGAGCGAGGCGCGTGACCGCCTGGCCCTGCTGGAAGGCATCGCCGGTCTCGAACGGCAGCGCACGGGGATCTTCGACCGCCAGACGGCGCTCGCGCTCGCCGACAGGCGCCTGATGACGGATGAGGCGCTTGCTTCGGCGCGGCGCGAGATCACCGAGCGTAAGGACATCTACGGCTGGGACGCTCTCGCCTGGACGGCTCTGTCCGCCGGCGACGTCGGCGAAGCCCGGGCGGCGATCGTGAATGCGCTTTCGCTCGGCACCCGGGACGCGCGCCTGCGCTACCACGCCGGGATGATCGCCCTCGCCGCCGGTGACTCCGCCGCTGCCCGCGCACACCTGATGGCGGCGCTCGACATCAACCCCGCCTTCGACAGGACCGGCGCGGAGCGGGCGCGAGCCGCTCTCTCGACGCTGCACGGCTAGGGAGACACCGATGCGACTTCGATGGATGGCCCTGCCACTCGCGGTGCTCGCCGCGGCCCCCGGCACCGCGGGGGCTCACCCGCTCGGGAACTTCTCGGTCAATCGGTGGGTCGCTATCGAAGCGGGCGCCGATACGTTCCGGATCCTGCGCGTGACCGACGCGGCGGAGATCCCCACGCTCGTCTGGAGCCGCGACGTGGACTCCGACGGCGACGGCACCGAGTCGCCATCCGAGATCGACGCCTTCGCGAGGCGCCGTGCTGAGTCGAGCATCCCTTCGCTGGCTCTCACGATCGATGGAGCAAGGCAGCCGCTGACACTCGGGGAGGCGCGAGTGAATTTCGCCCCCGGGGCCGGCGGACTGCGGACGATGCGCATCGAGGCCGTCTATGAGACGCCCGTGCCGGCCGACTCCACCTCTGTCGCGTTCGGCTTCGACGACACTGAGGATCTCGAGCGGAACGGCTGGCGCGAGGTGATTGCGTACGGAGTCGGCGACGCCGCCGTGGCCGGCGCGGACGTGCCGGCCTCCGATCGCAGCGACGCGCTGCGTGCCTACCCTGCCGATGCGCTCACGGTGCCGCCCGGCGTGGCCCGCGCTTCCGGACGGCGTGTCCTTGGAGGAGAGGGCGCCCGGGCCGCGGCGCGCACCGGCCCCGGCGGCGCGGCCGCCCGCGCGCGCACCGGCGGATTCGAGAGTCTCATCGGTCCCGCCGACGCCGAGTTCGGCTTCGGGCTTCTTCTCGCTTCGATTCTCGGCGCGGCCTTCTGGGGCGCCGCGCACGCCCTGACCCCGGGACACGGCAAGACCGTCGTCGCCGCATATCTGGTGGGAAGCCGTGGGACGGCCGCGCATGCGTTCTGGCTCGGACTGATCGTCACGATGACGCACACCATCGGCGTCTTCGCTCTGGGCGGTGTGGCGCTTCTGCTCTCCGAGTGGATCGTCCCCGAGACGCTCTATCCCTGGCTCGGTCTGGCCTCGGGGTTGACAGTAATGGGGATGGGGTTGTTTCTTTTCACCCGCCGGCTGGCCCGCCGACGGGCGGGGGGCCACGGACATACCCATGACCACGATGGAAATCACAGCCACGGGATCCCGGAGCGCCTCCGCCCGCGGGAGCTGGTCGCCCTGGGAATGTCGGGGGGCATCGTCCCCTGCCCCTCGGCGCTCGTGGTGCTTCTGTCGGCCATCGCCTTCCACCGGATCCTGTTCGGCATGACGCTGATCCTCGCTTTTTCCTTCGGCCTCGCTTCGGTGCTGGCCGGAGTCGGGCTCCTGATGGTGTATGCCCGCTCGCGCTTCGACCGGCTGGACTCGAAGGGCCGGCTCTCGGGAACCCTGGGTCTCGTCTCCGCCATCCTGATCACGGTGATCGGCGCCGGCATCGCCTTCAGCGCCGCGCCGCCCGCCGTCGTCCAGTGGCTTGGCTCACTGGCCGAGCTGCCCGCCACCGCTCCGGGTTCGGTCGCTGCGGCAACTCTGGGGCTGGGTTTTCTGTTCGGGCTCAAGCACGCGACCGAGGCCGACCACCTCGCCGCGATCTCGTCAGTGCTCACCGAGGCGGGCGGACTGCGGCGCGCCCTGCGCGTCGGGACTCTGTGGGGCGCCGGTCATACGATCTCGATCCTGATTGCCGGCGGGGCGGTCCTCGCGCTGCACTTGACGATCCCGGACAGCGTCGCCCGCGGGCTCGAGTTCGCGGTGGCCCTGATGATCATCCTGCTCGGAGCGAGCGCCTTGCTGCGCGCCCTCGCGGGGCGGCCCGACACCCACCGCCACGCCCACGAGCACGGGGGCGCGGTGCACACGCACCTGCACTTCCACGAGCATGAGCCGGCGCACCCCCCCGATGCCGCCGCCCCGCCCCACGATCATGCGGCGGGGAGCGTCGGGGCCCGGCCGCTACTCGTCGGCATGATGCACGGCCTCGCCGGCTCGGCGGCGCTCACGCTGCTCGTGCTCACAGAGATTCCCTCGGCCGCGCTCGGGCTGACCTATCTGCTCGTGTTCGGAGTCGGCTCGATCGGCGGAATGGCGATCATGAGCGTTCTGCTCAGCCTGCCGTTCGCTGCCACGGCGGGGAGCCCCAGCCTGAACAGAACCTTGCGGGTCGCCGCCGGCGGGCTTTCGCTGGCGTTCGGGCTTTTTTACGCCTGGGAGCAGATTTCCGGGTTCCTGGCGGCGTAGCCCCCGTGATTGAAAGCGACCGCCCTCCGCGGTAATTTCACCTCTCCGCGGGGCCTGCCCTCAGGGCAAGGCCCCTCCGTGCGTACCGGAGCCAGCGAGTGACCGCCCTGCGCATTCCGATCACCGAAAGGACTCTTTCGATCGCGGCCGCCGCGCTGGCGGCGGCTCTCGCCGGCGCGCCTCCCGCCGCTGCCGCGGGCTCCCTCTGCCAGACCGGCGCTGACCAGGCCGCCGTGCAGAATTGGCTCGCTCTCTCGGCGTCGTGCACATCGGAGCTGCTGCGCGGCGGCAGCCCTGCCCTCTGCGGAGTCCCGCCGGCGCCCGCCTGCCTGGGCTCGCTCGCCGCGAATCTGACGGCTCTGACCGATCCGCCCGCTCTTGCCGTGGCGAAAGGCCCTTCGCGAGACCTGTCTGCCCTCGCACCGCAGGTCGCCTGTCAGGAGGCGATCGCGCGCGAGGCGCGGAACGGCATCGCTGCCGCGGCCGGCCTGCCGCTGCAGGCGGAAGGCCTCGACGGAATCACCGCCGCGTGCCGGGACGTCCCGGCCGTCTCGACGCCGGCCGGCACTCTGCCCCGCGTGGGCGCGCAGTGCGGCGCCGCGATCGGCGAGCCGGGCGAGCTGGTGAACTCTCCGGCGCTGGCCGGCTGTCTCGCCACGCTCGCCGGCACGTGGGAAACGATCGCTTCCGGCAAGGCGCTCCGGCCGAACATCATCCTCATCGTCTCCGACGACCAGCGCTGGGACACGCTGAATCAGAAGCACTCGCTCAACGGCTCCACATGGGTGATGCCCAAGCTGCGGACCGAGTTGGTGAATTCCGGTGTGCTCTTCAGCAGTTTCTTCGCCGCGAGCCCCATCTGCGTGCCCAGCCGCTCGACGCTGCTGACCGGCCAGATGCCCCACACGCACGGAGCGCGCACCAACGTACCGCCGACCGGCGGCGCGTCGGCGTTCAAGGACGGCTCCACGCTGCCCCTGTGGCTGCGCGCGGCCGGATACCGCACCGGCCTCATCGGCAAGTATCTGAACCTCTACGAGAACATTCTGCTCTCGCAGGGGCACCCGTACGTGCCGCCGGGCTGGGACGAGTGGGACGCGACCACATCGGACAAGTACTTCGACTACACGCTGGTCGAGAACGGACTGCCGGTCTACTACGGAACGAACGCCGCCGACTACGCGACCGACGTGCTCAAGACGAAGGCCTTGAATTTCATCACCCAGTCGGCGGGCATGGGACAGCCGTTCTTTCTCTACTTCTCCGTGCCGGCCCCCCACGAGCCGTACACCCCGGCCCCACGGCACGCGGGCGCCTACGCGGCGATTTCGGCCTTCCGTCCCTCGAACTACAACGAAGGGAACGTGACGGACAAACCGGCGTGGGTGCAGGCGACGCCGCTGCTCACCACGGCCGACCAGGCGCAGATCGACGGCTGGCGCAAGGGCGCGCTCGAGACGCTGCTGGCCGTGGACGAGGCGATCCTGGCCGTCATGAACCAGCTCCGAGGGCTGGGAATCGACCAGAACACGATGGTCATCTACACGGGCGACCACGGGTTCCTCTGGGGCGAGCACCGGCTCTCGGGCAAGGATGTCGAGTACGAGGAGACGATCCGCGCCCCGTTCGTGGTGCGGTATCCTCCCCTGGCGCCGCTCGCCCGGACGGAGACGCGTCTCGCGTCGAACGTGGATATCTGTCCGACCCTGCTCGAGCTGGCCGGCGCCGCCGCCGGGCTGCCTCAGGAAGGCTTCAGCCTGAGGCCGGTCATCGACAACACGGTGGGGACGTGGCGCACCGATGTTCTCGTGGAGAGCTACCCCTACGGGCACCCCTGGGCGGCGGTGCGCGAGGCGCAGTGGAAGTACGTCGAACTGTCGACGGGGGAACAGGAGCTGTACGACCTCAACGCCGACCCGCTCGAGCTGACCAGCGTCGCGCGCACGCCCTCGAACGCGGCGCGGGTCGCCGCCATGGCGCTGCGGGTGCGCGAGCTGCGTCCCGGCTGGCCCGCGGACACCGGCTGCACGGACCAGGATCACGACGGCTACACCACGCCGGGGAATCCCGGATTCTGCGCGACCCTCGGCCCGGACTGCGACGACGCCAACGGGCAAGTCTTCGACACCCCCGGCGAGGTGACCAACCTGCTCGTGTCGAAGGACGAGAGGACGATTTCGTGGTACCCGCCGGCGTCGACCGGTTCGGTTTCCGGCGCTCCGACGCTCTACGACAGCTACCGCTCCATGTCGCCGTCGTCGTTCGCGACGGCGGTGTGCATCGAGGCGAACGACCCGAACGACAAGATCTCCGTGGACACGGCCGTCCCGGCGGCGGGGCAGGTGTTCTACTATCTTGTGCGTGCGCAGAATCTGTGCCCCGGCGGGCTCGGCTCTCTCGGTACCACGAGCAACGGCGTTCCGCGCATCGCGAACACCTGCCCGTAGCGCGCTCGCGATCCTGGGCGGCGCGGTCTTCACTGCCGGCTGCATGGCCCTCGCCGCCGGCTGCGCGGCGCACCACCCCGTCGACACCGGCGGCCCGGCGGCCCCGTTCTTCGAAGGACTGGGCACCTGGCGGCGGCCGGTGACGACGACGTCGAGAGAGGCGCAGAAGTACTTCGACCAGGGACTGATACTCGCTTACGGCTTCAATCACGCCGAGGCCGAACGGTCCTTCCGGGAAGCCGCGAAGCTGGACCCCGAGTGCGCAATGTGCTGGTGGGGCGCGGCGCTCGTCGTCGGGCCGAACATCAATGCCGCGATGGAGCCGGCGGCCGCGCCGCGCGCCTGGGAGGCGATCACCCGCGCGAAGAAGGCCAAGGGCGCGAGCCCGCTGGAGCGCGGGTTGATCGATGCGCTCTCGAAGCGCTACGCGAAGAAGCCGCCCGAAAACCGCTCGGGGCTCGACAAGGCCTACGCCGACGCAATGCGGCAGGTCGCCCTCGCCCACCCCGGCGACCCGGACGTGCGCACGCTGTTCGCCGAGTCGATGCTCGACATGCGCCCGTGGGACCAGTGGCAGCCCGACGGCACGCCGCAGCCCGGCACGCTGGAGCTGGTCGGTCAACTTGAAGCGGTACTGAAGATGGCCCCCGAGCATCCTGGGGCGATGCATTACTACATTCACGCGACGGAAGGATCGAAGACGCCGGAGAGGGCCCTCGACGCGGCGGAGCGCCTGGGCGACGTCGTCCCGGGCGCCGGGCACCTGGTGCACATGCCGGCGCACACGTGGTTCCGGCTGGGCCGCTACCACGACGCCGCCGAGGCGAACCGCAAGGCCGAACAAGTCGACTCGCGCTACATCTCCCAGTGCCATGCGCAGGGCGTGTACCCGCTTGCGTACGTGCCGCACAATCCCCATTTCGGCTGGGCCGCGGCGGCGATGGCCGGCGAAAAGTCGGCGGCGCTCGCCTTCGCCGACGCCACACTGCGCCATACCGACACCTCGATGCTGCGTGAGCCGGGGCTGGAGTCGCTGCAGCACTACTCGTTGATTCCGCTCTGGGCGCGGACGCGCTTCGGCATGTGGGATGACATCCTGGCGGCCCCGGCGCCTCCTGAAGACCTGCGCTATCCCGCGGGAATCCGGCACTACGCGCGCGGGCTCGCGCTGGCCCGCACCGGCCGGGCGGGCGAAGCGCGCGCCGAGCTCGATGCGCTGCGGGCGATCGCCGCCGATGCCGGCCTCGAGAGGATCACGATCTGGAACATCAACTCCGCGCAGGCGGTGCTCGCGATTGCGGTGCAGGCGCTGACGGGCGAGATCGCGGCGACGGAAGGGCGGATCGACGACGCCGTCGAGGCGCTCACCGAGGGGGTCCGGCTCGAGGACGGGCTGAGATACAACGAGCCGCCCGACTGGCATTACCCGGTCCGGCAGACGCTGGGCGCGGTGCTCCTGCAGGCGGGCCGGGCGGAGGAGGCCGAGGCGGTCTACCGGGCCGATCTTCAGGTCTTCCCCGAGAACGGCTGGGCTTTGTTCGGTCTGGCGAAGAGCGTCGAAGTCGAAGGCAAGGCGTCCGAGGCCGCCGACGCGCGCGAGCGGTTCGCGAGCGCGTGGGCTCACGCCGACATCGAGATCAGCGCGTCACGATTCTGACGGTGCGCGGCGCGAGCGCAGCCATTCGACCACGATCGGCAGCAGCGAGATGGCGATGATCGCCAGGATCACCAGCTCGAAGTGCTCCTTCACAAAGGGCTGCTGCCCGAACACGCGGCCCGCGAGCAGGCAGATCGTCACCCAGGCGACGCCGCCGGTGACGTTGTAGAGCGCGAATCTGGCGTAGCTCATCCTGCCGATGCCCGCGACGAACGGAGCGAAGGTGCGCACGATGGGCACGAAGCGGGCGAGCACGATCGCCTTGCCGCCGTACTTCTCGTAGAAGGCGTGCGCCCGCATGAGGTGCTGCTTGTTCAGCAGGCGCGACGACTCGCTGGTGAAGACCTTGGGGCCAACCCAGGCTCCCATGGCGTAGTTGACGGCGTCGCCGAGGACCGCGGCGATGGACAGCACCACGATGGCGATCGGCAGGTTGATCGGTGAGCCTTCGGTGGCCGACAGGGCGCCGACGGCGAAAAGCAGCGAGTCGCCGGGCAGAAACGGGGTCACGACGAGACCGGTCTCAGCGAAGATGATCAGGAACAGCAGGGCGTAGAGCCACACGCCAAGCTCGCCGGCCAGATGGTTCAGGTGCACGTCGAGGTGAAGAAAGATGTCGGCGATTTGTCTCAGAAGTTCCATGGGGCGGAGACTCTACGGGGCGCGGGCGGAGCTGTCCACCGGAGGGCGCCCAACGCGGCTAGAATCAGAGCATCCCTATGGCGAGAACGGTGCAGTGCGTCAAGCTGGGGCGCGAGGCGGAGGGCCTCGACCGTCCGCCGTGGCCCGGTGAGCTGGGGCAGCGGATCTTCGATTCGGTCTCGAAGGAAGCGTGGCGGCTCTGGATTGCCGAGGCAACCAAGCTGCTGAACGAGACACGCCTCGACCCGACGAGCCCCGAGGCGCAGGCGTTCTACGCGAAGAAGATGGAAGAGTTCTTCTTCGCGCCGAAGAGCGACAACCCGCTCGCCGTTCTCTGAGATGCGCGCCGCCATGCGCGCCCCGGGCGAGATCGTGCTCGTGTCGTGCTACGAGCTCGGCCGGCCCCCTGCGCAGCTCGCCGCGGCGGTCACCGCTTTGAGGCGCGCCGGGTTTGCGCCCGGCGTGCTGGACCTGGGAGTGGAGCCCTTCGACGCCGCGGCGCAGGAGCGGCTTCGCGCGGCGAGCCTGGTGGCGGTCGCGACGCCGATGCACACGGCCCTGCGGCTCGGGATCGCCCTTGCGCGCCGCCTCCGCCGCGAACGGCCCGGCCTGCCCCTGGTCTTCTGCGGGCTCTACGCGACGCTGCACGCAGCGGCGCTGCGCGAGGAGTTCGGGGCGACGGCGCTCGGCGGCGAGTGGGAGCCGGCCCTCGTGACGCTGGTCGAGTCGGTCGGTGCCGGCGCTGCCGCCACGTGGGTTCCCTCTGCGCCGGTCGTCGAGCGAGTCGAGATGCATCAGCCGGCGCGCGATGCGCTGCCCGCGCTCGCCCGGTACACACGCCTCGTGGTCAACGGCGAGCACCGGGTGGCCGGCGCGGTCGAGGCCTCGCGCGGCTGCCGGCATCTGTGCCGGCACTGCCCGGTGCCCGCGGTCTACGGAGGACGCTTTTTCGTTGTGCCTGCCGAGATCGTGCTTCGCGACGTCGCCACGCAGGTCGAAGGGGGAGCGCGGCACATCAGCTTCGCCGACGCCGACTTTCTGAACGGGCCCCGGCACGCGCTCGAAATCGCTCGCGCGCTTCACGCCGCGCATCCGGAAGTCACATTCGATTTCACCTCCAAGGTCGAGCACCTGCTGAAGCACCGCGACCAGCTGCCGGAGCTGGCTGCTTCGGGCTGCCTCTTCGTCGTCACGGCAGTGGAGTCGCTCTCGGAGGACGTCCTGCGGCGGCTCGAGAAGGGGCACACCGGCGCGCAGGCCACGGACGCAATGCGCCTGCTGAAGGCGGCCGGCATCCAGCCGCGGCCGTCGCTGCTCCCGTTCACACCGTGGTCCACGCTCGCTGGTTTCGGGGCGCTCCTCGCGTGGGCGATCGAAGAAGACCTCGTGATGAACATCGATCCGGTGCAGTGGGCCATACGCCTGCTGCTTCCCCCGGGATCGCTGCTGCTTGGAGAACCATCCCTGGCTGCCGTGCTGCGCGGCTTCGACACCGACGCCCTTGCCTGGACGTGGGAGCACCCCGACCCGCGGATGGACGCGCTCGCGGCCACGGTGCACCGGATCGTCGAGGACGCTGAAGCCACCGGGGAGTCGCACGAAGCGACCTTCGAGCGCGTGCTTCGGGCGGCGGACGCCGCGTGGAGCCGCCGCGGCGAGGTGCGCCCGGTCCCCGAGTGGGTCTCCGCTGTGCCGCTGCGCACGCCCCCGCGAATGACCGAATCCTGGTTCTGCTGAGCGGAGCCCACGGCGGACCGGTTCGGTTCGCTCGCGACATGAGGGTGATGCAGCTCGACGCGCAGCGGCAGCCGCTGCGCCTGACGGAGCGCCCGGCTCCGCAGCCCGGCCCCGGCGAAGTGGTCGTGCGCGTCGACGCCTGCGCCGTCTGCCGGACCGACCTGCATCTGGTGGACGGCGACCTGCCGGCGGCGCGGCTGCCGTCCGTGCCCGGGCACGAGATTGCCGGGACAGTGCTTGGCACGGGGCCCGGCGCTTCTCGATGGCGCGCTGGTGACCGCGTCGGGGTCGCGTGGCTTGGGTGGACGTGCGGCGAGTGCGTGCATTGCGCCCGCGGCGCTGAGAATCTTTGCGAGCGCGCGCGCTTCACCGGCTGGCAGATCGACGGCGGATACGCCGAGCAGGTCGTTGCCGACGAGCGCTTTGCCTTTGCCCTGCCTGACGGCTACGACGCGGTCGCGGCGGCGCCGCTGCTCTGCGCGGGGCTGATCGGCTATCGCGCCCTGCGCGCCGCGGAGAACGCGCGGCGCCTCGGGCTCTACGGATTCGGCGCGGCGGCGCACCTGATTGCCCAGGCCGCCCGGTTCGAGGGGCGCGAGGTGTATGCGTTCGTGCGGCTGGGAGACGCGGCGGGCGCCGGCTTCGCTCGGACGCTGGGAGCGGCGTGGGCGGGCGGTTCCGACGAGACACCCCCGCAGCCGCTCGACGCTGCGATCATCTTTGCGCCGGTCGGGGCGCTCGTCCCCACGGCCCTGAAGGCAGTGCGCCCCGGCGGGGTCGTCGTTTGCGCGGGGATCCACATGAGCGAGATCCCGTCGTTCCCGTACGAGCTGCTCTGGAAGGAGCGTGTGGTTCGCTCCGTCGCGAATCTGACGCGGCGGGATGGAGAAGAGTTCCTGGCTCTCGCCCCGAGGGCGGGCGTGCGGGCCCGGACCACGACATGGCCGCTCGCCCGCGCCAACGACGCCCTGACCGCCCTTCGCACCGGCAGGGTTACGGGGGCGGCTGTGCTGGTTCCTGAACGAGCTTCGTGACTCCCCGAAGGCAGGGACCTATCCCCGGCACGCTCACGTAGTCGGCGGCAACGCGGTCGCCCGCCTCGAGGTCCAGCAGCTCCTGCGGGTTCTCGAAGCGAAACGGCATCGTCATTGGAGGCATCAGCCCGACGATTTCGTCGTGCGCGATGACGGCCTGGCCGCGCGCAGCGTCGACGGAGAGGACGGTTCCGGTCACAGGCCAGGCTTCGGTCGCATCGTGACGCGGCGCGCAGGCCGGCGCGCAGATCAGCACGAAGACGAGCACCCTCGCTCCCGACCGCGCCAGGCCGCTCATCCGAACACCCCCCCCTGCGAAGGAGGGATCACCGGCATCGGGCCGGGTGTTGTAGTCGTGAGCAACACCGTCTGCATGGCGCCGTTCATCATAACGAGTCGCATGCGGGCAGCTCGCTCGCTCCTGCCGCCGACGCGCACACACGTTCACCGCCAGGCGATTTGCGACCAGCAGGGGGCGAAAAGAGCGCCCGCCTGGAGCACCATCAGGGTGCATGTGCGAAGGATCGGGGGTCCACCGCTCCAGCAGCGCGGCGCCCCGGGCGGACGCGTCAAGGTGCGGTCATACCCTATCCCCTTTCTGGCCGAGTGCTCAAGAAAGAAGGAACGGTGGGAACAGAAGCGGCGACTGTTCCCCTCCGGATACAACGCTCGGCGGTCATCCGTGACCGCTCCCCGCCGTATACCGCTCCCGGCAGCGACGCCGCGGTAACAACCGCGTCACAGATCCACAAGGGCGGGGAGGAGAGGCGCCAGACCCCGGCTCGGCTCCCGTACGACACCTCCCTCGGAGCTCGGTTCGGCGAGGCGGTGGCGGGCCGCCGCGTTCCCCCCTCCCGGATGAGGCGGCGATCCAGCCGGGGTATCCTTTTCTCGTGCGCCCGGATGCGATCCTCGTCGTTTCGTTCGGCGGCCCGGAGTCTCCGGACGAGGTCCTGCCCTTCCTGGAGTCGGTCACGCGCGGGCGCGGAGTCCCCGCGGAGCGGCTGCTCGCTGTCGCCGGGCATTACCACCACTTCGGGGGGCGCAGCCCGATAAACGACGAGACCCGGGCCCTGATCACCGCCTTGAAGAATCTTCTCAAGGGCGAGAATCCCCCGCTCCCGGTCTACTGGGGCAATCGCAACTGGAAGCCCTGGCTTTCGGACACCATCGCTCAGATGTCCCGCGACGGGATCCGCCGCGCCGCCGCGTTCGTGACGTCCGCCTACTCCTCGTGGTCCGGCTGCCGCCAGTATCTGGACGCCATCGAGCGCGCGCGCCAGGAAGCCGGCGCGGGCGCCCCGGAGATCCACAAGCTGCGCGCGTTCTTCGATCACCCCGGATTCATCGAGGCGGTCTCCGCGCGCACGCGTGAGGCGCTCGACCGGCTGCCCGTCGCAGCACGCGGCAACGCGCGGCTGATCTTCACGGCGCACAGCATCCCGGTCTCGATGGCCCGCGCATGCGACTACGAGGTCCAGCTGCGTGAGGCGATGCGTCTCGTGGGCCGGCGGCTCGGGCCGGGTGACCACGCCGCCCGCACGACCGTGGCCTGGCAGAGCCGCTCCGGCGCCCCCGAAGTTCCCTGGCTGGAGCCGGATCTGCCTGATGTGCTGCGCGACATTGGCGCGCTCGGGCGCATGGCAGAGGGTATGCGCGCCGGCGGCGGCGCTGCGGAGCCGGGAGCCGACGGAGCACCAGACGCGCGCAACGAGGCAGCGCGGAGTGAAACCCGGGCGGCACCGCGCGCGGACTCCGGCAACCCCCCCGCGGTCGTGATCGTTCCGATCGGATTCGTCGCCGACCACATGGAGGTCGTCTACGACCTGGACGTGGAAGCGGCGGCCCTGTGCCGCGAGCTTGGGATCACGATGGTCCGCGCGCGCACCGCGGGTGATCACCCGGCGTTCGTCGCAATGATCCGTGAGCTTGCGCTCGAGGAGCCGCATGCGGCGCGGCGGCTGTCCGCGCTGCCCGCGCGGCCGGATCCGTGCGCGTCCGATTGCTGCCCCGCACCGGCTCGCCCTCGCGGCGTGCCTGCCGGTGCCTCGGCGAGCTGAGCGGCCGGCAGGGCCGGCGCGGGAAGACTGCGAGGGATCGTGGAGCGCTTCGACGCGATCGTTGTCGGCGGCGGCCCGGCGGGCGCGGCGGCGGCGCGTGTCCTGGCCGAAGGCGGCGCGCGGGTCGTCCTGCTCGAGAAGCAGTCCTATCCGCGAGTGAAGGTGTGCGGCGGGGGCTTGCTTCCCCGCGCCCTGGCGACGCTCCCCACCGGCTTCGCGCTCCCCGTCGAACGCACCTGCCCCTCGGCCACTCTCGATCTGGGGATCGGCGGCCGGCGCTTCGAGGTGAACCGCGGCTCCCCGGTCGTGACGATGACGATGCGCGCCGCGTTCGACGCGGCGCTCGCGCAGGCGGCCGCCTCCGCCGGCGCCGTGGTGCGGGATGGACAGCCGGTCCGCGGCGCGACACACGACGGCGGACTGTGGCGCGTCGCAGTGGATCACGACACCGTCGTGGCCCCCCTCGTCGTCGGAGCCGACGGCGCCACCGGTGTCGTTGGGCGCGCGGCCGGGTTCGCCCCGCTCCCGCTGACGATCCCCGCACTCGAAGCGGAGGTTGAGGTTGCCGCCCCCGGCGCCGGGGTCGCCAATTCCGCCCGCTTCGTTCTCGGTGTGCCGCGCGACGGATACGCGTGGATCTTCCCGAAGGCGACTCACCTCTCGGTCGGCGTGCTGACGATGTCTTCACGGCCGGTGAACCTGCACGCTCTGCTGCGCGAGTTTCTGGACCACGCCGGCATCCGCGTCACCAGGTGGTTGTCCGAGCGCGGCGCGCCGATCCCCATCCGCGTGCGCCCGGGCGGCTGCGCCCGCGACGGTGTGCTGCTCACCGGCGACGCCGCCGGTCTGGTCGACCCGGTGACCGCCGAAGGGATTGGGAACGCCCTTCTCAGTGGCGCCCTCGCCGCCCGCGCGGCCCTGGAGGCTGCGGGCGACCCGGAGACCGCGTGTGCGCGCTACGGCACGGCGCTCAAGACCGGGATCCTCGACGACCTCATTATTGCGCGCCTGCCCGCGAACGTCCTTTACTTCCACCCGCATCTCAGCGCCTTTCTGTTTGCGCGCGCCGGCCAGCCGGTCTGCAACGGCGTCGCCCGGGTCGCGCTGGGGCCACGGACCTGGCGGCAGAGCCTGCTGAACCCGGCTGGGTGGGGCCGCCTCGCCCGCAGGGTCGTGACCGGCTCGTACCGCTCCCCTCGCGTCTGACGCGGGCTGGGCGTAGAGTCACGTCACCACAATCCGAATCGCGCCCTGGACTGCCGAGTCAGGTCGGCCGAACGGGGCGCCGGGGGACCGCTCGACATGCACCACCAGACAAATGGCTTCCACCGCCCGGGCCGCTCTGCGTCCCGGCTGGCGGCCGGCCTCGCCGCTCTGCTCGCCGGCGCTTCGCCCGCCTCCGCCAGCGTCTTCACGCTTCCCGAAACGACATTCACGACCGCGGAGTCCGGCCAATACGTCTGGGCCGCCGTCGTGCGCAGCGCGTCCACCAACACCGAGTCGGTCGAGTTGTTCACGACGGACGGAACCGCTGTAAGCGGCGTCGACTACGTCGCGGGCTCGCAGCTCCTCACATTCGCTCCGGGCGAATCGGTCAAGGGCGTGCGCTTCCTGCTGGTGGACAACACGGCGGTTCAGGGCGCGCGGCAGTTCAACCTGGGACTGCGCAACGCCACGGGCGGCGGCACCGTCGGGTCCCCCGCCACCGCGACCGTCACCATCGCGGACGACGACGATCCGGCGGTCGCGGGTCAGTGGGGGCCGCTGCTCTCGTGGCCCGCGGTGGCGCTTCACGCCCACCTCTCGCCCGCCGGCCGCGTCATCCACTGGGAGCGGTTCCCCGACAACGTGCTGCACACGAACACTCCACTCTACGAGTGGAACCCCACAACGAACACTACGGCGAGTCTCACGCCCGCCAGCAACGACATCTTCTGCAGCGGCCACGGCTGGACCGCCGACGGCAAGCTGCTGGTGGCCGGCGGTCACATCGACGTCGGGATCGGGCTGCCGACGGCCGACTCCTATAACCCCGCCACGAACACATGGAACTCCGCGCCGCCCCTCAACGCGGGCCGCTGGTACCCCACGATGACGACCCTTGCGAACGGGGACGTGCTGGTGGTGGGCGGCAGCATCACGCCCGGTGTCATGAACATGGTGCCGCAGGTGCTCGACCGTGCCACCGGTCTCTGGCGCGACCTGACCACCGCGGTGCTCGGCGAGCCGAGCGTCGCGAGGTTCTACCCATTCCTGTATCAGGCTCAGAACGGACAGGTCTTCTGCGCCGGGCCCGAGCCCTCCACCTGGTATCTGAACCCCGCCGGCACGGGCTCGTGGAGCTTCGTCGGCTCGAGCCAGCACGGGTTCCGCCAGTACGGCACTTCGGCGATGTTCGACGACGGATACGTGCTGATCGCGGGCGGCAACCCGCCGGATAGCAGCCAGGTTCCGCAGATCCTGCCGTCCCGCAGCGCCGAGCAGATCAACCTGAATGGCCTGACACCCAAGTGGCGCGCGATGAGCCCCATGCTCCGCAACCGGCGGCAGAACAACGCGACGCTCCTGCCGGACGGCACCGTGTTCATGAGCGGGGGATCCTCGTCGCCGGGGAACAGCGACGTCGCCGGCGCCGTGCTGACGCCGGAGATCTGGAATCCGGGTCCCGACGCCTGGACGGCGATGGCCGCCGAGCTGCGCCCCCGGCTCTATCACTCCACGGCGCTCCTGCTCCCCGACGGCCGCGTGGTGTCGGCCGGCAGCGGGCTGCCCGCCCCCACCGGCGGCGTGGACGAGCGCAACGCCCAGGTCTTTTCGCCGCCGTATCTGTTCAAGGGCCCTCGGCCGTCGATCACTTCGGCGCAGGCAATCCTGACCTACGGACAGTCATTCCCGGTTCAGACGCCCGACGCGGGGCGCATCGCCAAGGTGAACCTCCTGCGGATCGGCTCCGTCACCCACGCCTTCAACATGAGCCAGCGGATCTGCCACGCTTCCTTCACCATCAACCCGGGCGTCGTGCAGGTCACCGCGCCGGCCAGCAGCAACGACTGCCCGCCGGGCCACTACATGCTGTTTCTCGTCGACACTGCCGGCGTTCCCTCAGTGGCGCCGATCGTCCTGCTCGCGCAATCCCCGGCCGCCGGACAGGCCGACGCTGCCGTGCGGACGAAGAAGGGCGGAACTCTGGCGGGCGACAACATCTACAACACCACGGGGGTGTCACAGACCGGCGTGATCACTGTCCCGCGGGGCGGGCAGAAATTCGCCCAGATCGTGGTGCAGAACGACGGCCCCGCGACCGACGGCTTCGTCGTCAGCGCGCCGCCTGCGGCACCAGGCTTCACCGTGCGCTACTTCCTGGGGAGCCAGACCGGCCCCGACATCACCGCGGCGGTCACCGGGTCTGGCTACTTGATGGCGGGCATGCCCTCCGGCCGGAGCCAGTCCGTCATCCTGGCGATCAGCGTGGCGTCATCCACGCCCCTGGGGGCGACGGCGAGGGTCACATGCACCGTGGGATCGGCGGCGCAGCTCAACGTGCGCGATGTCGCCGTGGTGGCGGTCACGGCCCAGTAGCACGCCGCCAGGCCGCGCTGCGCCACGCCACGCGTCACGAGGCGGGCGATCGCGGGATGTGGACGAAACCCATGTAAACTTCGCGCCCGATGCAGCCGGGTGACGACGAGACCCGCCTCGACGGGGAGGGCGGGACCTCCGGAGCGATCCCCATCCCACGCACGCTCGGGCGCTACCGCATTCTCCGGAAGATCGGCGAAGGCGGCATGGGGATCGTGTTCGAGGCCGAGCAGGAGAACCCGCACCGCAAGGTCGCCGTCAAGGCCCTGAAGACCGGACTCGGGCAAAGCGACCTGGCCGTGCAGATGTTCCGGCGCGAGGTGGACACGCTCGCGCGGCTGAATCACCCCGACATCGCCGCCATCTACGAGTCTGGCGTCACCGCCGAGGGGCTGCACTTCCTGGCGATGGAGCTGATCCACGGACAGACGCTGGACGTGTGTCTGAAGAGCCGCCCGCAGCGCAGCGACCCCCAGGAGGTGCGCTTTCGGCTCGCGCTCTTTCAGCGCATCGCCGAGGCCGTGCACTTCGCCCACCAGCGCGGGGTGATCCACCGCGACCTGAAGCCGTCGAATCTCATCGTCACCGAACCGCACGGCACGCCGGCGGACTCGCCGTCGGGCCGGTCTCTGCGCATTCCGCTGCCGGGGATCAAGATCCTCGACTTCGGCCTGGCGCGGATCACCGAGGGGGAGCTGGCCGGCGCGTCGATGGCGACCGAGATCGGCGTCATCAAGGGGACCCTTGCCTACATGTCGCCGGAGCAGGCGGCGGGGCGGCCCGACGCCATTGACGTGCGCACCGACGTCTATGCGCTGGGCGTGATCCTGTTCGAGATGCTCTCGGGCGAGCGGCCGTACGACATTTCGCAGCGGACGCTGCCCGAGGCGGTGCGCGTGATCGCCGAGGAGCGCCCGCGGTCGCTGCGCGGGTTGAAGACCGTGCTGCCCGGGCTCGACGCCGATGTCGAGACGATCGTGAACAAGGCGCTCGAGAAGGACGTAGAGCGCCGCTACGGGAGCGCGGCGGATCTCTCCGGAGACGTGGGACGGTATCTCACCTCGCAGCCGATCCTCGCGAGGCCGCCCAGCGCGGTGTATCAACTGCGCAAGCTGGTGGAGCGGCATCGCGTGCCGGCGGCGCTGCTGGGCGTACTGCTTCTGATGGTCGTCGGGTTCGGCGCCGGCATGAGCGTTCTCTTCGCGTGGGCCAGCCGGGCGGAGCGCGAGGCCGTGAAGCAGGCCGAGACCTCCACGCGGGCGCTGCAGTTCATGACAGGGATGTTCGAAGGTGTGGACCCGAGCCACGCGCTGGGCAGCGTCGTGACGGCGCGCGAGGTGCTCGACCGCGGCGCGGCACAGGTGCGCACCGAGCTGGCCGCCCAGCCCGAGATCCAGGCGACGCTGATGACCAGCATGGGCCAGGTGTACGGCAGCCTGGGGATGGGTCCGTCGGCGCGACCGCTGCTCGAGGAAGCGCTGGCCAAACGGCGCGCGCAGTACGGCACCCACGACGAGCGCACACTTGAGTCGGCGCGCCAGTTTGCCCGCGTGCTGCTGGACCTCGGGAACTACGTCGAAGCGTCCCGCGTGCTCGAAGAATCCCTGGCTCCGTTCGCCGGCGGTCCGTCGACCGCCTCGCCCGGGGTGCTTGCGGCGCGCAGCGCGCTCGCGTCGGCTTACGGCTATGTGGGTCGCGTGGCGGACTCGGAGCGTTTGTTCAGAGAAACCCTCGATGTGCAGCGAACACTGCTGCGTCCCGATCACGCCGACACGCTCGAAACCGCCAACAATCTGGCGGCCCTGCTCGGCGAAGTCGAGCGGTATGCCGACGCGGCGGCGCTCGACGAGGAGTCGCTGGCCGCGCTGCTCGCGAAGTACGGCCCCGACCATCCGGAAACCTACGCGGCCAAGAACAATCTCGCGATGGTCTACGTGAAGCTGGACCGGTTCGATGAAGCGAAGCGGCTTCTCGACGAGTCGCTGGCTTCCGCCACGCGCGTGAGCGGCCCCGAGCATGCGGACACGCTGGACGTCATGGCGAACACGGCGGAACTTCTCAGCACCGCGAGCCGCCTCGAAGAGGCGCTGGCGCTCAACGGCCGCATCGTCGAGATCCAGACGCGCACGCTGGGCCCGAAGCACCCCAAGACGCTGCTGTCCATGAACAATCGCGTCGTCTTCATGCAGTACCTCGACAAGTACGCCGAGGCCGATCCGCTGGCGCGGCAGACGCTGGCCGACTGCACCGAAGTGCTGGGCCCCGAGCACCAGACGACGCTGCTGATCGCGGGCAATCTCGGGATCGGCCTGATGGCGCTCGGGAAGCACGACGAGGCGGCCGAGCGGCTCAAGGCGCTGTACGAGACGCGGCTGCGGATCTTCGGCCCGGACAATCCCGTCACCGCTTCCATCCACGAGAACTACAGCAACGTGCTCTTTCGCATGGGCCGCGCCGAAGAGACACTGGAAATCCTGCGCGACGTGCTGGCGGTGCGCACACGCGTTCTGGGCGAAAACCACTCCGCCACCTCGCGCACCCGCTCGAACCTGGCGGTCGTTCTGAAGAGCCAGGGGAAGTTCGAGGAGGCGCGGCAGATCCTCGAGAAGGAGCTACCCCTCGTCGTCGCCAGCCTCGGCCCCGACAGCGTGGGCGCCGGAATCACGCACGGGCATCTGGCCGGGGCGCTCGTCGGCCTGAAGCGCTACGACGAGGCGGTGCCGCACCAGCAGGAGGCGGTGCGCGTCTCGAAACTGATCTACGGCCCGCGCGAGGCGGCCACGGCGCCGGCGATCACCGATCTGGCCACGACGCTGATGCGCGCCGGCCAGACGGCCGAGGCTGAGAGGACGATCGATGAGGCGATAGGGATCTGGCGTGAAAAGGCCGGGCCCGTCGCACCGGACACGCTTCGTGCGATGTACTGGAAGGCCGAGATCCTGGCAGCAGCCGGGCGCGCCGACGAGGCGATCAGTCTCGCGACTCAGTGCTACGACACCGCCGTGCGCGAAAAGGTGACCCGCTACCCGGTCGCGCGCGAATCCGCGCGTGTCGCTGCGGAGCAGTCTGCCAAGATGGGGAACGCCGCCGGGGCCGCGGCCTGGAAGAGGAAGCAGGCGGCACAGTCCTAGCCGGGCAGCCGGGGGGGTGGGGCCTCTCAGGGGCCCGCGTCACTCCTGGACCCCGGCGCGCCGGTACGCGCCGAGCGCCTCGTCGCTGAAGCAGGCGAACACGACCTGCTCGAGGCTGCCGGCTTCTGCTGCGAAGACGCGGGCGGTCTCGACCGCGACGCGCGTCGCCTCGTCGAGCGGATAGCCGAAGATCCCGGTGCTGATCGCCGGGAATGCAACGGACGTGCATCCCCGATCGCGCGCGAGTACCAGGGATGCCCGGTAGGCCCGCGCCAGGAGCCCGGGCTCCCCGCTCCCGCCGCCGTGCCAGACGGGGCCGACGGTGTGGATGACCCAGCGCGCCGCCAGCCGGAATCCGGGCGTGATGCGTGCCTCTCCAGTGGGGCAGCCGCCGAGCGCTGCGCATGCGCGGGCCAGCTCGGGCCCCGCCGCCCGGTGGATGGCTCCGCAAACGCCGCCGCCCGGCGCAAGCGATTCATTCGCCGCGTTGACAATGGCGTCCACACCGAGTGTGGTGATGTCTTCGATCCGGGCGTGCAGCATCATGTGCTCCGGGGCAGACGGCCGCGATCCCGGAAAGCTAGATCGGCTGCCTGGTGGCCGCGCGCTCTTCCTTCCACCTCTGCCTGCGCTCGTCTTTCATCTTCTTCCACTCCGCCATCTGCTCCGGAGTCATGACCTTTGCAATCTGATCCTCGTACTTGTCGGCGACGTGCTTCAGCTCACGAAGCATCGTCATCTTCTCGCGGCGAGTCGTGGCGTCCGGGTGGGCCGCCTTCACGCCACGAAGCTCCTCGGCTTCCTTTTGCACGATCGGCCGCAGCGCTTCGATCTGCCCGGGAGTCAGATTCAGCCGGGTGATGAGGGCGTCGAGCCGCTCCCGAGCCTCCGCTGCGCGGTCGTCGGCGCCCGCGGGCTGTTCGGCGGCGGAAACAGGTATCGCGATGAACGGCATCGCCATGACGAACAGGATCGCGAGACCGCGGGTTGGGGACGGGTGCACGATGACCTCCTCGGGGGCACGGGCGGCGGTGGCGCGGCGGACGCGATCGAGACTAGGGCGCCGCGGGCTTCCCGCCTGCGTCGTAGACCCAGCCGGTGGCGACGCGCCGTGTGACTCCCGCGGCGACATGGGAGGCGTAGCTCTGGAGTGCTGCCACTGCTTCAGCGCGTGTCGGCTTCGACACGCACCGTGCCCCTCCGGCGGTTCGGTACTTCTCGCTGAGGAAGGCGGCGTACGAGAGCTGCACCAGCCGGGAGGTCCCGGTGTCGTTCGGAGCCTCGAAGATCGCGCTGTCGTACTCGGTGCGGTCATGGACGACCGTGCAGGACCAGAAGACCGTCCTGACGCCCGGCGCCGCAGGCGGCGCGGCGGGCGCCGCAGCGCCGAGTGCCGCGCCTTCGCCGGAATCCGCGGACGCGGCCGCGCCGGCGTCGAAAACCCAGCCCGTGGCCACGTACTTGTATCCCATTTCGACCGACCGGTTCTTGCGCCCCTGCAACCAATCCTTCGCCGCGGCGAGCGACTCGTGCGATCCGCAGTTCGCCAGGCCACGCAATCCGTGCTTCTGCTGAAGGTAGGCGTCGAATGCGGCGTTTATCCGCTGAGCCTGCTCAGAGTGGCTCTTGAGATCGGACCCGGGGTTCTTCATCGCGAACACCGCGCTGTCGTACTCGATGGTGTTGGACGGAGTGGTCCCTGTGCCGGACATGCAGACGTAGTAGAGCGTGGGCGCCGTCGGTATGTTGACCTGAGAAGACTCGCCGGCCGCCGCTGAGGCGCAGGCCGCGCCGAACAGAAGGCCGAGGACCACTTTCGGGATGCGTCCGGGGTATGGAGGCCGACTCATGATGGGTACCTCCTTCGGCGGGACTCCAGTGGCCGGAGTATAGGCTCACCCCGGGTGCCTCCGCCCACGCTACAGCCCCGCCTTCGGCCTCCCGCGATACTTGTCGTAGAGACGCGTCTGGCGGTTCGTCATGTCGGCCGGGACGCCGTCGATGAAGACGCGAGTCACCTGGGTGCGGATCTCTAGGGGATCGCCGCTCGTCACCATGAGGCTCGCGCTCTTGCCCGGCTCGATGGAGCCCAGCGCGTCGGCGACGCCCAGGATCTCGGCAGGCGACAGCGTCACGGCCCGCAGCGCGGCGTCGTGCGGCAGGCCGTAGGCGGCTGCCATCGCCGCGTGATACGGCAGGTTCCGGCCGTTGCTCGCCGCAAATCCGTCGCCTCCGGCCGAGAAGCAGAACCTCACGCCCGCATCGTTCAGGCGGGCGGCGAGTGAGTACTCCGCGTCATACGGGTCGTCGCGCCGGCGCGGCAGGGCCAGCACCGGCCCGATGATCACCGGTGTGTCGGTCGCCTTCAGGCGGGCGGCGACTTCGAGCGCCTCGTCGCCACCGACGATCACGATCCGCAGCGACTCGTCGTGCGCCCAGTCAAGAGCGGCGGTGATCTGCCGGGCGTCGCGCGCCTTCACGAACACCGGCTCGCGTCCTTCCACGACCGGCAGCAGGGCGGCGAGTATCGGGTCGGCGTCGGGCGCATCGGCATCCGAGCCGCGGCCGGACGCCGGCTTGCCGCCCTCGGGGTGCGCCTTCGCCGCCAGGCCGTAGGCCCGCGCGGCGGCGAGCGCCTCTTTCAGCTCCTTCAGCGATTTCTCCCGCGCCTTCTTCTGATCGTCGCGTGCCGTCGAACCGAGATCCTCGATCCTCGTGGCGCGGAAGAAGTCGGGGAACTGCACGTGCATTCCAACCGGTGTGGCGGCGGTCATGTCCTCGAAGGTCCAGCCCTGAAGGCGGATCAGGGCCGAGGTCCCGGACACGAGCCCGCCCTGCGGCGCGACGACGACGTGCGTGATCCCGTTGGCGCGCGCCACCGGGATCAGCTCCGAGTCCGGGTTCACCGACGTCTCGGCCCGCTCGTCGGCGTTCATGCTGCCGGTTTCGTTGAAGTCGTTCGTTGCGCGGACGGCGCCAATCTCGGTGAGCCCGAGGATCGAGTGCGGCTCGAGCATCCCGGGGTAGATGCGCTGCCCGTCGAGACGGATCGTCTCGGCGTCGGACGGGATCTTCAGACCCGTGCCCACCGCTTCGATCTTCCCGCCACGGATCAGAATCGTTCCGCCGGCGATCTCGGGCCCGCTGACCGGGTGGATCGTCGCGCCAGTCAGCGCGATCGCGCGGGTCGGTCCCGCGGCAGCGGGGTAGTGATACTTCGACGCGACCGATGCGGCTGCCGCAGCCGCCGGCACAGCCGCGGCGACAGGCGCGGCATCGCTCGCCTTCGCCGCATCCCCTGCCCCGCTCTTCTGATCCCCCGCGATCTTCGCGATCAGCGCCGCGCGCGTCGCCGCCTTCGCTTCGCGCCCCGCCAGATCCTCTGCACGGTCGAACAGCTTCACGCCGTCCACCCAGGTCTGCTGGCAGGCGGTGTAGGTCGAGAGCGGATGGCCGTTCCACACGGCGAGGTCGGCGTCCTTCCCCGCCTCGATCGAGCCGACGTACTTGTCGATGCGCAACTGCTTCGCCGGGTTGATCGTCACGAACGCCAGCGCTTCCTCCTCGCCCAGGCCGCCGTACTTCACCGCCTTGGCCGCCTCGAGGTTCAGCCGGCGCGCCAGCTCGTCGGAGTCGCTGTTGAACGACACGACCACGCCGCGCCGCGCCATCAGCGTGCCGTTCCACGGAATCGCGTCGTAGACCTCGAACTTGTAGGCCCACCAGTCCGAGAAGGTGCTGGCCCCCGCGCCGTGCCGCGCCATTTCGTCGGCGACCTTGTACCCCTCGAGCACGTGCTGGAAGGTGGCGATCTGGAACCCGAACTCCTCGGCGAGCCGGATCATCATCAGGATCTCGTCCTGCCGGTACGAGTGGCAGTGCACGAGGCGCTTGCCTTCCATCACCTCGACCAGCGCCTCTTTCTGCAGGTCGCGCCGCGGCGGCACGCGCCGCTCGCGCTCGCCCGGCGGCAGCGACTGATAGGCCGCCTTCTCGCGCGCGTAGTCGCGCGCCTCGAGGAACGCCTTGCGGATCGCCGCCTCGACGCCCATCCGCGTCGCCGGGTACCGCGGGCCTGCATCGCGCGTGAAGTTCGCCTGCTTGGGGTTCTCGCCGAGCGCGAACTTGATCCCCGGCAGCGCCTCCTTCATCGGCAGCGCTGCGGCGGAGGAGCCCCAGCGCAGCTTGATCACCTGCGTCTGCCCGCCGATCGAGTTCGCGGAGCCGTGCAGCACGTTCGCGATGGTGGTGCCGCCGGCCAGCTCGCGATAGATCGCGATGTCCGTCGGGTCGAGCACGTCCTGGATGCGAACCTCGCTCGTGACGTTGTTCGAGCCTTCGTTCACGTCGCCGTCCACGGCGGTGTGGCTGTGGCAGTCGATGATGCCGGGGGTGATGACCATCCCCTGCGCGTCCACGACCTGCGCGCTCGAGGGCGCCGACAAGCCCTTCCCTGCCTCGGCGATTTTGCCGTCGCGGATCAGCAGATCGGCCCCGGTCAGAATGCCGCCTTCGGGGACACCGCTGGCGTTGTGCTTCGCCATCGTCCAGATGGTGGCGTTCTTGAAGAGGACGGTCTGGCCGCCGCTCTCGGCACCCGGCACCGCACCGACGGCAAAGCCCGCGGCGACCAGGCACGCGCCCAGCCGCCTCACAGCCTGTCCCCCTTCGGCTTCTCGGTGCGCGTGCCCTTCAGGCGGAACAATTTGCCCTCGAAGAACTCACCGTCGCCGGCGAAGGTGTCGCCCGAGATCACGACCGTCACTTCCAGCTCCGACGAGCCTTCGCGCCCGGGGATGACGACGGTCAGCGCATTCCCCACCAGCGTCGCGCTGCGCAGCGTGACGACCCCCGCGCGCGTCTCGGCGGTGCCGCGGAGCGAGCCCGGCGTGCCCGAGATGACCCAGGTGCGCTCGGCGGTCTCGCTGCCGACGGTCCAGGTGACCTTCCACGTGCCGAGCGGATCGGCGGTCGCGTTCGGGTCCCCCTTCTTCGGCTTCTCTTTGATCTTGTATTCGCGGCCGTCCACGAATACGCGCTCGGGAACGGTGCTCTCTCCGAACAGCGGGCCGGACTCGATCACCAGGTTCGCCGACTTGCCGGCTTCGATCGTTCCGAGCGACCGCTCCAGCCCGAAGAACGACGCGGGCACCGTCGTGAGGGCCGCCAGCGCCTTGTCGGCGGAGAGCCCCGAGGCGATCGCGCGCTTGATGTTCGCCTTGAAGTCCGAAACGCTCCTGGCGCGGCAGGTGCCGATGGCGAACTCCAGCCCCGCCCCTGCGACCTTCGCCGGGTTGTCGGCCGCCGTGAAGTAGCGCTCCAGCGAGCGCGTCTCGACATTTGCGATCTCGACGGCGTCCGACACGTCCGGCTTGTCGGGGAATGCGATCGGCAGGATCAGGCGCGGGTGCGCCGCGCGGATGTCCTCGAGCACTTCTAGCTCGTAGCCCGAGCCGATGAGCCATGGGTCGAGGCCGAACTCCTTCGCGATCGCCAGCGACTGCTGGCCGCGCAGGGCGGTCTGCGCGTCGAAGAGCACCGGCATCCTGCCGTCGGCGGCATCGGCGAGCGGCCCCCAGGCCGCGCTCATGTCGGGGCGGCGCAGCCCGCGCGGATCGTCCTGCCACCGCCGCTGCCATTCCTCGTGCCGGCGCGCGTCCTCGAAGCCCTGCCGCACCGCGGCGATCGCCCCCATGAGCGAAGTCGGATATTCGCGGTTGAACTCGGTATGGTCGAACCCGATGACCTGCGCAGCGTCGGGGAGCAGCACGTTGTCCGCGATCGAGCGCGCGCCCAGGTTCACAAGCGTCGAGGTGCCGCGGAAGATCCCTCCCACCGGCAGCACGTGCGCCGTGGTGAAGCCCAGGCCGCGGTGCTTCTCGCGCTCGCTGTCCGAGAGAGTCAGGCTCTCGTAGAGGCGCCGCTCCGGCCGGATCGCCGAGACCGGATGGGCCGAGCCGGCCCCCGCCGCCTCCCTGTCTTCCTTGCCGCCGCCCGGCGCAGGCACCGACGGCACGTCGCGCATGCCGATCTCGGCGCAGGCGTCGATGAACCCGGCGTGTACCGTCTTGCCGGTGGCGTCGATCTTCACGGCGTCGGCGGGCACGGCAGCGTCGGCCCCGACGGCGGCGATCAGCCCGTCGCGGAGGACGACGGTGCCGTTCTGGATCACCTTGCCCGGAGCGGTCTGGATCGTGGCCCCGGTGATGGCGTAGATCAGCGGCCGGTCGGCCCGCGCAGGCTGCGTCCCGGCGACGCATGCGGCGAGCACGGCGGCGACTGCGGCCGTGCTGCTGATGACGGCGTGTCGGATTGCCCCGGACCCTGAACCGCGCATGAGCGGCAGATGATACGCGATCAGGGGTGCTTCGAAGCGTTCCCTGCTTTCAGGAGCCGTTCCCTGACGCCCGCCTCATCCGGGGCGGCGATTCCGTCGATTTCCAGGAGCTTCTCGCGCGACGCGGCCCCGCTTCGGATGCTGATTGCCGACTTCGGCACCCCCACCGCACGGGCGAGCAGGGCCACCACGGCCTCGTTCGCCCTGCCGCGGTCGGCCGGTGCCGTCACGCTCACGAGCAGCGCCCCGGCCTGCTCGCCTTCGATGGCGTCGCGGCGCGCCCCGGGCTTCACCCGCAACTTCAGGCGCACTGCGCTTACTCGAAGTCGGTCAGCTCGACGTCCACGCGCCCGGGGACCTTGGGGATCTTCCCGGAGATCTGCAGCAGCGTGCGCGAGGCCGACTCGACCCAGATCTCGGTTTCCCCTTCCATCTTGAGAAAGCCTTCGTCGGCCTTCGCGGGGTCGGCGGGGGCCACGCGCAGACGCAGCTCGCGCACCGGCACGGCCCTGGCCGAGGGGTTGCCGTTGCCGGCCGGTGGTCCCGTGATCGTGCGCGACCCGGAGCGCACCTCGCTGACGGTGACCTTGTACGGCTCCGCGCCGTGCGATGTCGCCACCCAGAAGACGGCCGAGTCGCCCACCGCCTTCAGCGGCGCGTCCGAGAGGGCCACGAGCATGCCGTAGTAGTCGTAGACCTTCGGCGCCGATCCACCCGCGGGCGCGGGCGGGTTCGGCCACACCTTCTTCGAGATCGAAGTCCAGTTGGCGACCGGCGCCTCCCACGAGCCCGACGGCTCGATCCGCTCCACGGTGAACGAGTCGGCGCCAAAGACGTACCGGCGTCCGCGCTCGGGCGTGATCTCATAGAACTCGACGGTGCGCCCCGTCGCAGGGTCGATGGTCGTGCGGCTCCTCGCGCGCGCCAGCTCGGCGCCGAGAAACGTCGCCAGAGTGTCGGTCTCGAGCAGGCGGCGCGCCGAGGCATTGCGCAGACGCATCTCCACGCGCCCCGTGAAAAAGATCAGCGGGCGCGCTTCATAGCGCAGCGTGTGCCAGCGGCTCCACTCCGGCGCCGTGGGGCGCGAAATCGCGCTCACGGCTGTGGAGGTAAAACTGACAATCGCCAGCACGGCGGCAAGACGCTTCCGGCTCATGCCTGCAGGAAAGAGCAACCGCCGTGCCGCAGAATCACAGCCCGCCGGGCGGTGATCTTCGGAAGGCCCTTCCGGCGTCCGCCACCGGAACAGGCCACCTGACCCCCGATCAGGACGGTCAGGGCTCATCTCCGCCTCCCGCACACTTCCGCGCGGCCAGGGCGTACGCCGGCCGGCAGCCTACGGCTCATCCGGAGGACGCCAGGGCGTCGGCGCGAAACGCATGTGATCGGTCATGCGCGCCGCAGGCGACAGCGGCACTTTGATGCCCGGATTCAGGATGCCGTCGGGATCGAAGACCCGCTTCACGTTCGCGAAGAGCGGCGCCACGGGGCCGAACATGCGCGCGAGTCGCGGCGTGCGCAAGCGCCCGTCGCCATGCTCCCCGGTAAGGGTTCCGCCGGCGCCGGCGACGATCTCCGTGAACGCCGCCGCCACCCGCTCCATCAGCGACGTCAGGTCGGCCCCTGGTTCCACCAGCGGGTTCACGTGCACCAGGGAGTCGGCGGCGTGGCCGAAGACAGCCGCTTCGATGTGCTCGAACGCGAACAGCCGCTCCAGTTCGCCCAGGAACCCGGCGAGCCGCTCCGGCGGAACGCAGGCATCCTCGATGAAGCGCAGGTTCAGACGCGCGCCGCCGTGTCGCGTGAGGACGGGCGACGCCTCGTGGCGCATCCCCCACAGCGCCTTTCGGCCCGCGGGGTCGGTCACGAGCGCGATGTGGCGTGCGGGCCCCGGGGGGGAACCTATCGCGGCTCGCAGCCTCTCCAGCCCCGCCGCAGCGGCGGCCTCGTTCTCCCCTTCGCACTCGAACAGGACGAACGCGTGCAGCGGCTCCGGCACGGCGCCGCGCAGCAGCGCCGACTCGGCGCGCATCAGAGTCACCAGCGGCTCGCAGACCAGCTCCGCGCACGAAACCCCGAGCGCGGTCGCTTTCAGGATCGCCTCGACCGCCCCGTGCCTGTCCTCGAAGCCGGCGAGCGCGGTGCCGGTCGCCCCCGGGATCTGGGTCAACGCGAGCGTCGCCTCGGTGACGATTGCGAGGGACCCCTCCGAGCCAACCAGGAGCCGGTTCAGGTCCGCGGCCGGTGCTCCGCCGCGGGATTCGCCGCCGAGGGCTCCGTAGAGGTCATAGCCGCTGCTGTTGCGGCTCGTGCGCATACGGTGCTTCGCGATGGCCTTCTCATGCCCCTCGCACGCCGTCCTCACGCCGACGGCGAGACGCTGCGCCTCCGCCGCCTCGCCGGTACCCGCACCGGCGGCGGTGTCGAACAGCGTGCCGGCGCCGGTGACACCTCGCACCGAAAGCACGTGCTCTCGCGTGCTGCCGTGCCGGATCGAGTGCGCGCCGCCCGCGTTGTTCGCGATCATCCCGCCGATGGTGCAGAACCGCTCCGACGATGGATCCGGCGCGAACTTCAGCCCGAGCGGCGCGAGGCGGACGTTCAGCGCTCCCAGCCGTACCCCGGGCTGCACGCGCGCGCGCCGACCCGCCGCGTCGACGTCGAGGATCCCCGTCATGTGCCGCGACAGGTCGGCGACGATTCCCTCGCCCACCGAGTGCCCCGCGACCCCTGATCCGGCCCCGCGGGCCGTCACGGGCAGCGCGGCCCGGCGTGCCGCTGCGACCAGAGCGGCCACGCCTGACTCGCTGCGGGGCCAGGCGACCGCCGACGGGCGCACCTCGTAGAGACAGGCGGCCGCCGAATACGTCTCCCGCTCCGGGGCCTCCGCAGAAACCTCCCCCTCCAGGCCCGATGCGAGCTGCCTCAGCACATCGGCCGCCGCGGAATCGCGCGCCATGACGGGGTCATTCTCGCGCAAACCCGCGTGGGAGCGCGATTTGAGCCCTCCCCCATCCTCTGCTACAGTTCGCGGCGCGCATGGTGCTCCGCTACATCAAGAAGCTGTTCTTCCCGGACGCCGCCCCCTCCCCCGACCCCGACAAGGCACCTCCCCCGGTCGCCACGGCCGGTTCCGCTCACCATGACCCGCGCATCGTCCGCCGGCCGATCCCCATAGAGCGGATCGACCCGGACGTCGTCAAGATCATCCACCGCCTGAAGCGCTACGGGCACACCGCCCACATCGTGGGCGGCGGCGTCCGCGACCTGCTGCTGGCGCGCACGCCGAAGGACTTCGACATCGGCACGTCGGCCCAGCCCGAGGACGTGAAGCGGCTGTTCCGCAACTGCCGGATCATCGGGCGGCGGTTCCGGCTGGCGCACATCTTCTTTCAGTCGAAGATCATCGAGGTCGCGACCTTCCGCGCCAACCTGCCGGTCGAGGACGCCGAAGGCTCCGCCGATCTGCTGATCAAGTCGGACAATGTCTTCGGCAACCCCGAAACCGACGCGCTGCGCCGTGACTTCACGATCAACGCCCTGTTCTACGAGCCGGACACCGGCAATGTCATCGACTACGTCGGCGGCCTGCCGGACCTCGACGCGCACCTGATGCGGACGATCGGCGACCCGCGGATCCGCTTCCGCGAGGACCCGATCCGGATCCTGCGCGCGCTGCGGCTCGCAGGGCGGCTCGGCTTTCGCATCGAGGATGGCACCCTCTCCGCGATTCGCGAGTACCGCCACGAGATCCACAAGGCCGCGACGCCGCGGATCCTCGAAGACATCATGCGGATGCTCCGCGGCGGCGGCGCCGAGTCCGGGTTCCGCGGCATGCGCGATACCGGCGTGCTCGCCGTCGTGCTTCCGGAGCTGGACGCCGCGATCTCCCGCGACGAAGCCGCCGGCGCACCGTGCCCGATCTGGAAATCGCTGCATGCCGTCGACCTGGCGGTCGGCCGGGGCATGGAGTTCACCGACTCGACCCTGCTGGCGGCGGCGCTGTGGCCGACGGCGCGCGCAGCCCTCACTCTGCATTCCGATGCCGACCGGGGCGGGGCGCGCCTCGCTGAGGCGGTTCACGCCGCGCTCAACCCGATGGAAACGCGCCTCACGATCCCACGCCGCGAGCGCGAGAACGTGCGCCACCTGCTGCTTGCGCAGCAGCGGTTCGTGGAGGGCCGCTCGGGCGGACGCCGGTTCTCTCCGAACGCCTGGATCAGCCGCCCCTTCTTCCCCGAGGCGTTCGACCTGTTCGAGATTCTCGTCGCAGCGACCGGCGAGCACCGCGACGATCTGCAGCGCTGGCGCGAGCGGATCGTGGCCTGGGCGAAGGCGCACGGCGGGCAGATGCCGCAGCGGCCCACCCGGCGCGGCGCCGAGGCCGGTCCTCGCGATGGCGGGCGTCACGGCGGCCGGGGCGACCGCGGGCGCGGCGACCGGGGCGACGGCCGGGGTGACCGCGATGGCGGGCGCAGGCGTCGCGGACGGCGCGGAGGCGGTGGCGGCGGTGAACACCGGCCTGACCATCCGGTCTTCGCCGAGGGTCCCGACCGGCCTGATCTGTCGGCCGAGGATGTCGCGCTGATCTACGGCGTCGCGCTACCCCCGGCGGGCGGGGCGCAGCCTTCTGCGGCCTCGGGCGGCGGAACCAGCTCGGGGGGAATCGGCGGTGGGAGCGAGCAGGGCCAGAGTCAGCACCGGCGCCGCAGACGCCGCGGAGGACGCAGGCATCGCCGCGGTGGCGGCGCTCACGGCGGCAACGGCAGCCAGGGCGGCGAGAGCGCGGCTCCCGGCGGCGCACCGCCGGATTCGGGCGGGTCCGACCCGTCTGTCTGACGCCGCCGGCCCCCGGGCCGGCGCGGCTCCCGCTGTTCCCCGAAAAGATTCCTGTGCGAGGCTGTCGATTCAGCCGGCCGCCGAACGACTCTTCCATGAACCGGGACAACCTGGCAGGAGGGACCGATGCGCTACGCGCTTCTCATTTACAGCCCCGAAAAGGAGTGGCAGGCCCGCCCCGAGGCCGAGAAGACGGCGATCTACCACGAGTACGTCGCGTTCTCGCGCTCGCTGCGCGAATCCGGCAAGTACGAGGTCGGCGAGCCGCTGCAGCCGACAAGCGCCGCGACGACGGTGCGCCGGCGCGAGGGCAGGACCCTCACGACCGACGGCCCGTTCGCCGAGACCCGCGAGCAGCTCGGCGGGCTGTACATCGTGAGCGCCGCGAATCTCGACGAGGCGATCGCGATGGCCGAGCGAATTCCTTCGGCACGCTTCGGCGCGGTGGAGGTCCGTCCGATCCTCGACCTCGACATGTCGTAGGCCCGGCGCGGAGTAGGCTTGGCGCCGGGCGATGGACTTCGACCGCTTCTACCGTGACGAATCCGGGCGGATCCGGGCGAGGCTGATCGGCCTGCTGGGAGACTTCGAGCGGGCCGAGGAAGCGCTGCACGAGGCCTTCGTCGCGGCGATGAACCAGTGGCCACAGGAAGGTGTGCCGGCGCGGCCGCGGGCCTGGATCGTCGCCGCGGCCCGGAACAAGGCGGTGGACCGGATGCGGGGCGAGGCGCGCCGCGACAGCCTCGCTCGCACGGCGGTCGAGGCCGTTCCCGTGGAGGACCCCGAGACGATTTTGCTCTCCCGTGACGACATTCCGGATGACCGGCTGCGCCTGCTGTTCACCTGCTGTCACCCGGCCCTTTCGATGGAGGCGCGTGTCGCCCTTTCGCTGCACGCCGTCTCGGGGCTCTCGACGGCCGAGATCGGTCGCGCGTTTCTCGTTCCACCAACGACGATGGCGCAGCGGCTGGTGCGCGCGAAACGCAGGATCCGCGATGCCGGCATCCCGTACGAAGTTCCGCCGCCGGAGCGCCTGCCCGAGCGGCTGGCCGGCGTGCTCGCCGCGATCTATCTCGTCTTCAACGAGGGCTACGCCGCGACCTCCGGGAGGCGGCTGCTGCGCGACGACCTGAGCCGGGAGGCGATCCGGCTCGCGCGCCTCGTGCTTCTCCACCTGCCGGGCGAGCCCGAAGCCGAAGGGCTGCTGGCGCTGCTTCTGCTGCAGGACGCGCGCCGCGAGACGCGCACGACCGCGGACGGAAACCTGGTGCTGCTCGAGGATCAGGACCGGTCGCGCTGGGACAGGCAGGCGATCGCCGAGGGGATCGCGCTCGTCGAGGCGGCCGCGAAGCGCGGACCCGCCGGGCCCTACCTGCTTCAGGCCGCGATCGCCGCCGAGCACGCCCGCGCCAGGACTCCCTCGGAAACCGACTGGCGGCGGATCGCCGGACTCTACGAACGTCTGGAAGAGGCGGCGCCCTCCCCCGTCGTCGCTCTCAACCGCGCCGTGGCCGTCGCGATGAGCGAAGGGCCGGCTGCCGGCCTCGCACGCCTCGAGGCTCTGGAGACCTCGGTCGCCCTCGCGTCGTATCACCTGCTGCCTGCCGCACGGGCCGATCTGCTGCGCCGGCTCGGCAGAACCGGCGAGGCACGCGCAGCCTACGTCCGGGCACTCTCGCTCGCGGAGAACGAGGCGGAGATCCGCTTCCTCCGCCGGCGCCTGGAAGAACTGGGTCGCGATCGTTGAAGCGCCGGGCGACCGGCGCTTCCGCTACTGTCCCTGCGTCTTCGGGCCGAACCTCTCGACACTGTCGATCGGCCGACCGTTCGGGCCGATCCCGCCGAAGAGGATGACCTGCCGCCCGTCGCCCAGGATCACCGAGGCATGCGTGTGTCTCGCCCGACGCAGCGTGCCCGCCGTGCGCCACGTGCCTGTGAGTGGATCGAAGAGCTCCGCGCTGCGGATCGGGGTTCCGCCGGTGGCGACGGTGCCGCCTCCGGTCACGAGCACCTGGCCGTTCGAGAGCATCGCCACCGCGTGGTAGTTGCGGGGCGCGCCCATGACCGGTGCGGGTCTCCAGGTGCCGTTCGCGGGGTTCCACAGCTCCGCAGTCGCGCGCACCGTGCCGGTCTCATCTTCGCCGCCGGCGACGAGCACCTCGCCGGACGAGAGGACTGCCGAGATGTGGTAGTTGCGCCCCTCGGCCATCGACCCGGTCAGGGACCAGACGCCGGTGGCGGGGTCGAAGATCTCGGCGGAGGCGTGCGCGAGATAGTAGTCGTCGTGACCGCCGGAGATCATCACTCTTCCGTCGGCCAGCGGAATCAGGGAATCGCCCTCGCGGGCGAGGTTCATCGAGCCCGTGGGGGTCCACAGACCGGTCGCCGGATCGTAGATCTCGGCGCTCGAAACAATGGTCCAGCTCGCCGTCTCTCCGCCGGCGACGAGCACGCGGCCGTCCGGCAGCAGGAGGCCGGTGTGCCCCACCCGGGTCTCGCTCATGGATCCGGTCGGTGTCCAGGTCGCGGTCGCCGGATCGTAGATCTCGGCCGAGCCCAGCGCCGGAGTCGTGCTGCCCGCGCCGCCCGCGGCGAGCACCCGGCCGTCGTTCAGCTTGACGGCGACGAACTCGGAGCGGGCCTCGTTCATCGAAGCGGCCGGCATCCAGGAATCTCCGCTCGGGGAATACAGCTCCGCCGAGGCGAGCGGAGCGGTGTCGCTCCCGCCGGCGACCAGGATCCGGCCGTCGTCGAGCAGGATCGCCCGGTGGTCGGTGCGGGCCGCCGCCATCGACTGAGCGGTGGTCCATCCGGGCCGGGTCGCGCCCGACGCCGCCGTTCCGGCGGCCGCCGCGGCGACGAGCGTGGCAAGCGCGACGCTGCGGATCCGTGGTGCCTTGATTGACGTATGCATGGTGATTCTCCTCCCGGGAATCTACGGCGGACCCCGTCCGCTACCCACCCACCTGAGACAGCGCAATCAGCCCGGACGCGGTCGCTCCCGGCTCCAGCCAGTGTCTTTGCGGCTTCGTTGCGAGACCTCCCCAGACCAGTGTCGCGATCGTTTCGTCGTCGGCGCCGGCCCGCATCGGTCCCGCCAGGTCGATTTCGCCGTCTCCGAAGAGACAGAGCCGCAGCCGCCCGGAGGCGGTGAGACGAACCCGGTTGCAGCGTTCGCAAAAGTTGTGATCCATCGGCGAGATGAACCCCACCGAGCCGGCCGCCCCGGCATAGCGGAAGGTGACCGCCGGGCCGTTCCCCGCGAGGTCCCGGACCGGTTCCAGGGCGCCGTCCCGCTCCAGCACCTCGCGAATCTCGTGCGTGGGCATGTAGCGCAGCGCCGCATCATCCTCGTTGCCCGCGAGGGGCATGACCTCGATGAAGCGCACGTGCCACGGGCGGCGGCGGGTCATCGCGGCGAAGTCCTGGATCTCGTCGTCGTTGCGCCCTTTCAGGATCACCGCGTTGATCTTGATCGGGTGCAGGCCGGCCCGCTCGGCGGCCTCGATCCCCTCGAGCACGCGGGCGAGTTCGCCGCCGCGAGTGATCTCTCGAAACCGTTCCGGATCGAGAGAGTCCAGACTCACGTTCACCCGGTCGAGACCGGCCTCGGACAGCGGCCCGGCGAGCGATGAGAGCAGCAGACCGTTCGTGGAGAGGGAGACTTCCTCGATGCCGGGGACCCTCGCGAGCATGCCCACGAGGCTGGTCAGGTCCCTCCGGACCGTCGGCTCGCCGCCGGTCAGCCGCAGGCGGCGCGCCCCCATCCGGGCCAGAACGCGCGCGATGCGGGTGATTTCCTCGAAGTTGAGGATCCCTTCCCGCTCGATCCACTCCATCCCCGGGGGAATGCAATAGACGCAGCGCATGTTGCATCGATCGGTAACCGAGATCCGCACGTAGCTGATCTCGCGACCGAACTGGTCGTGCATGATGGGAATATCCTACTCCATAGTAAGGTTGAGGGGTGGAGGGCCCGGGGAGACTCCGTCTTGCGCTGGTGCTGTTCACGCTCTCCGGCGCCGCGGGGCTCGCCTACGAGGTCCTGTGGATGCGGCGGCTCTCGCTGCTCTTCGGCGCGGACGCCCCGGCTGCCTCCGCTACGCTGGCCGCGTGGTTCCTCGGACTGGCCCTCGGATCGGCCGCCTCGACGCGGATCGCAGGCCGGGTTCGCTCGCTGCGAGCGTTCGGAATTCTGGAGATCGGCGTCGCGCTCTTCGCGGCGCTCGTGCCCGCGTCGTTTTCGCTGATCGAGCGGGCTCTTCCCTCGGTCGCCTCGTTCGCCGGCGCCACCGGCGTCATGCCGCTCTGGACCAAGTTCCTGCTCGCGATGATGCCGATGCTTCCCGCGACGGTGCTGATGGGGGCAAGTCTCCCTGTTCTGCTCGCCGGCGTGACCGCGTGGGCCGGGCCCGCGGGCCAAGAGCGGGGAGCGGCGCTCTACGCCGCGAACACCGCCGGCGCGGCGGCGGGCGCCCTGGCCGTTCCCACCCTGCTGCTGCCCTTTCTCGACGCCTCCTCCGCGAACACCGCCGCCTGCCTCCTGTCGGCCGCAGCGGGGATTTCGGCGGTGATCGCGGCAGGCAGGATGCCGGCCGGCGGCGCCGGGGAGATGGCGGCGTCCGCTCGCTCCGGGGCCGGGCCGGCACGCCCGAAGAGTGCGATCGGCCGCCTCGCGACACCGGGCCTCTCGCGCAGCTCGCTCCTCGCGGGTGCGCTCGTGTCGGGGCTGCTCGTGCTGGCATTCGAGACTGCGGGCGCCCGAGCGCTCGCGTTGATCCACGAGAACAGCCTGTACTCGTTTGCGTTCGTCCTCGCCGTCGTGCTCGCGGGCCTGGCCCTCGGCGCGGCGCTGGCTCACCGGCTGCGCCGGTCGGGAACCACGACCGCGTCGCTCCTGCGGGCCGGATGGATCGGTGGCGCTCTCGCCGTCGCAGCGACGCCCGCGACGCTTCTGGTCCTCACGGATGGACTCACTCCACTGGAAGGCGCTGACAGCGCGGCGGCCCATGCCCTGAAGCTCGGCGCGATCGCGGCGGCGCTGCTCCCCGCTTCCCTCCTGTCGGGACTCGTCCTTCCGGCGCTGATCGACGAATCCGCCGGCAGACCGGCCGCCGTGCTGGCCGCCAACACGCTCGGCGCGATCGCCGGACCGGTACTCGCACTCGTCTTCGCCGGCCCGATCGGCGGCCCATGGCGCACCATGGCGCTCGTCGCCGGACTCATGGCGGCGGGCGGGGCGCTCGTGCGTCCTTCCGGCGGCGCGGCGGGCGCCGCCGCGGCCGCATGCGCCGTCTGGTTGTGGGTCGCCGATCCACCGCGGACGCACCTCGTGGCAAACGAACATCTCCGCGCCGTCTACGACAGTCCGTTTGGCACGCTCGCGGTCGTGGAGGACGGCTCGTCGCTCCGGCTCAACCTGAACAACACGTATCTGCTCGGGGGAACACTCTCCACAGGGGAGGAGCGCCTGCAGGCGCATCTGCCGCTGCTGCTGCATCCGCATCCGCGCAGCGCCGGGTTTATCGGCATGGGTACAGGCATTACCGCGGGCGGAGCGGTGCTCCATCCCCTCGATCGAATCGTGGTCATGGAGCTGGTGCCCGAGGTCGTGGAGGCCGCGCGCGCACACTTCGGCGCTGCCAATCTCGGGCTCGCGGACGATCCCCGCGTGCGCATTGAAAGTGACGACGCCCGCAGCAGGCTGCGCGGGGAGCAGGGTCGCTTCGATGTGCTCATTGGCGATCTGGTCGTGCCGTGGCGGCGCGGCGAGGCGGCGCTCTACACGCGGGAGAGCTTCGTGATCGCACGCGCCGCGCTAGCGCCGGGCGGAGTTTTCTGCCAGTGGGTGCCGCTCTACCAGATGTCCCGATCCGACTGCGACGCGATCATCGCCGCCTTCACGGATGTCTTCCCGCGCGCGATCGTCGTGCGCGGCGACTTCCGCGCATACGAGCCGGCAATCGGCCTGGTCGGGCTCACCAGCGAAGCCGCGATCGATCCGGCGGATGTCGCGCGCCGGCTCGCGGAGATGCGCCGGCCCGACGAAGACAACCCGTATCTCGCGGATGCGGCCGGCGTCTGGGCCTATCTCGTGGGCCCGCTGTTCCCGGCGCCCCCCGCCGCCCCTCGCAATACCGACGACAACCAGCTCGTCGAGCTGGGATCTCCGCAGGCGCACTGGCGCGCGAGCCGCGGCGAGCCATCGGTCTTCACCGGTGAGGCGCTGCGCCCGTGGCTCGCGGATGTGATGAGCCGGCCGATCGAGGGCACCTCGCTCGCCCGGCTCGGACCTGCCGAGCTCCAGGCGCGGGAGGCAGGCTCGCAGATCTGGCTTGCCAGCCTGCTCGACTACCAGGGCCGCCGCGACGAAGCGGACCGCATGGGTCTCGCGGCCCTGGCCCGCCTCCCGGCCGGGATTCGCGCCGCGCTGGGAGTTCCGGACCGGGCCAGTCCGGAGATTTCAAGGCCATAGGGAGTCCGCGAACCCATGGCCGGTATGCGCCACCGCGCCGAAATCCTCCGTCCTGACTGGGTTTTCTATTTTCGAATTCCTGGCCGAAATCTTGCTTGGAATAACGTTTTGACCAGCACGGTACGCGTGCTGGACGACGCCGGCAGCGGGGATTGGGGCTGTCGCAGAACGAAGGATCGGGAGGACTCGGATGGCCAGATCGGGGATCAGGATGCTCGTGCTTCGGGCGTGCGCCGTCGCCGCCGTCGTGCCCGCAATGAACGCGCGGCCGGCACATGCCCAGGGGTGAGTCGCCGCAAGACTAGACGCGCCCGTGCTTGGCGTGTTCGGCGATCCAAACGAAGTACCGAAGTGGGAAGTAGGGTTCACCTGGCGGTGGCAGAAGTCCGACCGCCACTTCACCGGCCACGATGAAGACGTGGACCGCGCCACGGAACACAGCGAAGTCATCAACCGGATCCACCAGCCGGAGCTCACCATCCGGCGGAACTTCAACAACAGGTGGAGCCTCTCCGTCGGCATTCCGTATCTCATGGCGACGCGGTCGAACGCGCTGCGCGACCAGGACCCGGCAGGCAGCGGCGAAGTAATCGGCCGGACGGAAACCCAGGCGCGGGGCCTCGGCGACATCACCGTCGTGCCGCACTTCGTCATCTGGGACCCGGTGAAACACCAGCGTGGCAACGTCGTCGTCGGCCTGGGGGTCAAGATCCCGACCGGCGAGAACAATGTGATCGACACGCGCCAGCGCGTGACGTGGGACGCGACGAACATGGTCAACGTCATCTCGAACGACACGCCGCGCACCGTGGACCAGTCCATCCAGCCGGGTGACGGCGGGTTCGGCTACGTCGTGGACGCCAACGGCTACTGGCGGTTCTGGAGAAACCAGGCCGCTCTCTATGCCGGCGGCTCGTACCTCATCAACCCGGGCAACATCAGCGGGGTCGCGACCTATCGCAACAACCCGGGCGAGACGATCATGTCCATCGCCGACGCCTACCTGGCCCGCTGGGGCGCGATCTACTACCCCGGTCACGGCCTCGGTCTGAGTCTCGGAATGCGCATCGAGGGCGTTCCGACCTACGACCTGATCGGCGAGAGCGACGGGTTCCGTCGTCCCGGCTACTCGCTCGCTGTGGACCCGGGAGCGCACTGGACCCACGGCCCGCACACCATCGCGATCAACATCCCGTGGGCGACCCACCGGAACCGCAAGAAGAGCACGGCGGATCACATGAACGGGACGCACGGCGACGCGGCCTTCGCCGACTACGTCTTGCTGCTCGGGTACTTCTATCGGTTCCCGGCGGCGGCGCCGAGACAGGAGTCGGTCGTCGCTCCGGCGGCCGCTACGAATCCTTAGACGCCATCAGTCGCTCTGATCCGATGGCCCGGGCCGCTGCGCGGTCCGGGCTTTTTTCTTTCACCCCCGCCGCTTCAGCTCCGCAACGATGTGACCAGCCACGGGGATGAGGAGCCGCTCCATCGCGAGCCGGACGGCTGCCTCGCTTCCCGGCAGGGCAAAGACGATCCGGCCGGAAATCACACCCGCCGTCGCACGGGAGAGGATCGCCCGGGCGCCGACTTCCTGAAACGATACCGTCCGGAACAGCTCGCCGAAGCCGTCCAGTCTGCGCTCGAAGAGTGGCTCGAGCGTCTCGGGGGTCCGGTCGCGCGGCGCGACGCCGGTGCCGCCCGTGGCGACCACGGCGTCCACAGCGGGGTCGGCGCAGAAGCGCCGGATGGCCTCGGCGATCTCGGCGGGCTCGTCGCGAACGATCGCCCTGCCCGCGATCGGCCAGCCTGCCGCACTGGCGAGCGACTCGATCGCCGCGCCGCTCGAATCGGTCTCGAGGGTGCGGGTATCCGAAATCGTGAGTATGGCGATCCGGGGCGGAGCCTTCGGATCGTGGGTGTGAGCGCCCCCGCTCACACCCCGTTGCTGAGCCAGTGGATCAGTGTGCGGACCCCGGCGCCGGTGCCGCCGGCGCGCGAGAGCGGCTGGTCCTTCTCGGCGAAGGCCGGCCCGGCGATGTCGAGGTGCGCCCACGGAGTCTTGTCGTTCACGAACTCGCGCAGGAACAACCCCGCCGTGATCGCGCCGCCCCAGCGGCCACCGGAGTTCTGCATGTCGGCGATCTCGGAGCGCAGCATGTCGAGGTACTCGTCGTAGAGCGGCAGAGGCCACATCTTTTCCCCCGTCCGCCTCGCCGCGCCGACGATCTGGCCCACCAGCGCCTCGCTGTTGCCCATGACTCCGGTGCCGAGCGGCCCCAGCGCCACGACGCAGGCCCCGGTCAGGGTCGCGAGATCGACGATCACGTCCGGGTTGAAGGTCTGAGCCCAGGCGAGGGAGTCGCAGAGCACGAGCCGCCCCTCGGCGTCGGTGTTGTTGATCTCCACCGTCTTGCCCGACATGGTGCGCACCACGTCGCCGGGCTTCTGCGCATGGCCGCCCGGCATGTTCTCGGTCATCGCCATGAAGCCGTGCACCTCGACCGGCAGCTCGAGATCGGCCGCCGCCGCGACGGTGGCGAGGACCGCCGCCGAGCCGGCCATGTCGCACTTCATCGTTTCGATGCTGCCGGTCGGCTTGAGGTTGATGCCGCCCGAGTCGAACGTGATCCCCTTGCCCACGAGCGCGACGCGCTTCTTCGCCGCCTTCGGCTTCCAGGTCAGGTGAATGAGCTGCGGAGGGACGGCGCTTCCGGCGTTGACGCCGAGGAAGGCCCCCATGCCCTTGGCCGCAAGCTCCTTCTTGCCGAGCACCTCGATGGCGATGCCCTTCTCCTTCGCGACGGCGCGCGCCCGCCTGGTCATCTCCTCGGGGTTCAGCACGCCGGCCGGCTCGCACACCAGGTCGCGCGCGAGACAGGTCGCCGCCGAGGTGATGCGCGCGAGCCGGAATGCGCTCTTCGCCTCGGCGCCGCCCACCGTGTGGAGGATCGTCACCTTGCGCAGCGGCCGTGCCTTGCGCGCCTTCTCGGTGAGATAGGTGTCGAACTTGTAGTTCCCGAGCAGGACGCCCTCCGCGATCGCCTGGAGCTGCTCCGCCGGCGCGAGGCCCGCCGTGGCGGCGGGAGGAAACGCGATGGCGACCGTCGCGGCCGAGTAGTCCTCCGCGCGGCGGGCCGCCGACGCGGCCGCGTCGCGCAGGGCACCGGGGCTGAAGGGGCCCTTCTTCCCGAGCCCGACGACGGCGTAGCGACGGGCCGGCAGACCGGAGGCTCCGGACAGCACCACCGCCTGGCCCTTGCGGCCGTTGAACTTCTCTTCGGTCATCAGCCGCTTGAGCGCGGCGCGCAGTCTGGCGTTGCCGATCCTCGCCGGCGCCGCATCGCCCGCGAAGGCGAACCAGACGACGAGATCGGCGCGGGTGCGGTCGATCCCCTGCGACGTGACTTCGAGTGCGATCACGAGTTCCCCCTCTGGACGACAGATGCATGCCAGGCCCTGGCCGCCGCCGCGATCCTCGGCGCCGACAGGCCCACCTCTTCGAGCAGCTCCGCGCGCGACCCGTGCTCCACGAACCGGTCCGGCATTCCGATGTGCCGCAGCCCCGGGAGCATCAGACCCTGCGCGCGGACGCTTTCATAGACGGCGTCTCCGAATCCACCGGCGAGGACGTTCTCCTCCACGGTGACGACGAGGGGGTATCGGGCAGCGAGCGCGCGGATCATCTCCGCATCCACCGGCTTGACCCAGCGGCCGTTCACGAGCCCGGCGCGGATCCCCGACTCCGCCAGCAGCGCGGCGGCGCGGCGGCATTCCTCGACCATCGTGCCGCAGGCGACGAAGACGAGGCCGTCGCCCTGGGCGAGCTCCTCCCAGACGCCGACCGGCACCCGGCGCATCGGCCGCCCGGCGTCGTAGTCGGAGGGCACCGTGTCGCGCGGGTAGCGCACGGCGAACGGGCTCTGCGTGTGCAGAACTCCGGTCAGCAGCAGGTCGCGGAACTCGTTGCCGTCCTTCGGGGCGGCCAGCACCATGTTCGGCACCAGGCGCATGTAGGACAGATCGAAGGCCCCGTGATGCGTGGGCCCGTCGGCGCCGGCCAGACCGCCGCGGTCCATGCAGAAGACCACCGGCAGGTTCTGCAGGCAGACGTCGTGGATCGTGTGGTCGAACGCACGCTGCAGGAAGGTCGAGTAGATCGCCGCCACCGGGCGCATCCCCTCCGCGGCCAGACCGCCAGCGAAGGTGATGCCGTGCCCTTCCGCGATGCCGACGTCGAAGCAGCGCTCGGGGAGCTCCTTCTGGAACGTCTCGAGCCCGGTGCCGCCGAGCATCGCCGCCGTGATGACGACGACCTTCGGATGCTGCTTCGCGAGCGCGATCATCGTGTCGCCGAAGACCTGAGTGTACGAGGGCGGTGCGGGGCGCGCAGGCTTCTTCACCCCGGTGGCGATGTCGAAGGGCGTCATGCCGTGGTAGCCGTCGGGGTCCGACTCGGCGTACGCGTAGCCTTTGCCCTTGTGCGTCAGCACGTGCAGCAGGATCGGCCCCTGTACGCCCTTCAGATTGCGGATCACCGAGACCAGCTCGTCGAGGTCGTGGCCGTCGATCGGCCCGTAGTAGCTGAACCCCAGCGCCTGGAAGAGCGCCCCGGGCACGAGCGTGGACTTGATGCCGGTGCCCATCATGTGCGCGAGCAGCGAGGCCGGCTCACCGACCATCGAAGGGGCCCGCTTCAGCAGAGCCTGCACCTCGGCTTTCATCTTCTTGTAGTAGGGATGCGACGTGAGGCTCGTGAGGTAGTGCGAGATCGCGCCGACGTTCGGCGAGATCGACATGGCGTTGTCGTTCAGCACGACGAGCAGATTCCGGCCGGAGTGCCCGGCGTTGTTCAGCGCCTCGTAGGCGAGCCCGCCGGTCAGCGCCCCGTCTCCCAGCACCGCCACGACGTGGTGCTCCTGCTTCAGCAGGTCGCGCGCCGTCGCGAACCCGAGCGCCGCCGAGATGCCTGTGGAGGCGTGGCCCGCGCCGAAAATGTCGTAGTCCGACTCGGCCCGCCGCAGGAAGCCGGAGATCCCCTGGTACTGCCGGATCGTCCACATCGCCTCGCGCCGGCCGGTGAGGATCTTGTGCACGTAGGCCTGGTGGCCCACGTCCCAGACGACCTTGTCGGTGGGCGGGTCGTACAGGTGGTAGAGCGCGAGGGTCAACTCCACGGTGCCCAGGCTGGACGCGAAGTGCCCGCCCTTCTGCGAGACGACCTGCAGGATGAACTCGCGGATCTCGACCGCAAGCTGCTTCAGGTCCTCGGGGGACAGGCCATGCAGGTCGGCCGGGGAGTCGATCTTCTCGAGAAGCCGGCCCTTCCCCTGACCCGTTGCCTCACTTGCGGCGGCGTCGTGTCTCAGGTCGAGCTTCGCTTTGATCGCGTCTTCCATGCGTCTCCCGTGGGGCGCGGACTATAGCACTCAGGAAATCTGCAGCATCCGATCGAGCGCGAGGCGCGCTTCGCCCGCCGTCGGCTCCGGCACGACGATTTCGTTCACGATCTCCCCCTGCTCCAGCCGGTCGAGCACCCACAACAGATGCTGCGGATCGATGCGGTTCATCGTGGAGCAGAGGCAGATGCCGGCCACGAGCGGTGTAATGAACTTGTCGGGGTGCTCCGCGCGCAGCCGGTTGACGAGATGCACCTCGGTGCCGATGGCCCACTTCGAGCCGGCGGGCGCGGCCGCGATCGTCTTGATGATAGAGCCCGTGGAGCCGACGAGATCGGCCTTGCGCACCACCTCGAGCGTGCACTCGGGATGGACGAGGACCTTGATGTCCGGGTGCTTCCCCCGCCAGTAGTCGACCTGCTCCGGCGTGAACCGGCCGTGGACCTGGCAGTGCCCCTTCCAGAGGAACACGCGCCCCCGCTCGATGTCGGCCTTCGAGAGTCCGCCGAGGGGCGCCATCGGGTCGTAGAGCGGCATCTCCTCGAGCGGGATGCCGCGCTTCACGCCGACGTTGCGGCCCAGGTGCTGGTCGGGAAAGAAGAACAGGCGCGGCTTGCGCGCGAAGGCCCACGTGTAGAGGGCGTCGGCGTTCGACGAGGTGCAGACCGCTCCGCCCTTGCGCCCGACGAACGCCTTCAACGCCGCCGAAGAGTTGATGTACGTAGCCGGCATGATCTCGTCCTCGGGGATCACCGCGGTGATGCGCTCCCAGGCCTGCTCGACGTCACGGATCTCGGCCATGTCGGCCATCGAGCAGCCTGCTTCGAGATCGGGAAGGATCACCTTCTGGTGCGGCGCCGCCAGGATGTCGGCCGACTCCGCCATGAAGTGCACGCCGCAGAAGACGATGGCGCCGGCGCCGGTGTCCATCGCGGCCGCCTTCGCGAGGCCGTACGAGTCGCCGCGGTGGTCGGCGAACTGGATGACCTCGTCGCGCTGATAGTGGTGGCCGAGGATCACGACCGACTTCCCCAGCCGGTCGCGGATGGGACGGATCTTCGCGATCGCCTCTTCCTCGGTCAGGGCGTCGTACGAGTCAGGGATCGGCTGCCTGTTCATGATCCCGCCGGGAGTCTCCGGATCGGGCTTATTTGTGAGCCCACTTGCGAATCGGGTCCGGGCGGACGCCTCCGAGCTCCAGGAGCTTTTCTTTCGGGAAGATCATCTCCTCCCGGCTCGTGGGGGCGAACTCGAAGTGGTTGCTGAGGAAAATCGCCTCCTCGGGGCAGACCTCTTCGCAGAACCCGCAGAAAATGCAGCGCAGAACATTGAGGTCGAACCGCTCCGGGGTCTTCTCGACGTTGTTCCCCGCGGGCAGCTCCGTCGCCTGGATGCGGATCGCCTGGGGCGGGCACACGAACTCGCAGAGCTGGCAGGCCACACACTTCGTGCGACCTTCCTGATCCCTTACGAGCACGGGCAGCCCGCGATAACCCTCGGCCAGAACGGGCCGCTCTTCGGGGTAGTTGACGGTGACTTTCTTCCGGAAGAGGTGCCCGAATGTCACCCCGAGCCCCCGCATGACTTCCGGGAGATAGAGACGCTCAAGGAGCGTCATTTCCTTTCGGGGGACCTGCATGGCCGTGTGGCGTCACCAGGCCCGAACCTGCAGGGCCGGTGTGTCCGCAACGATTTTCGGACCCCCGAAGGGGCATGTCAACCGATCAGAGGCACTCGTCCCCGGTCACGATGCCCATCTCGATCGTCACGCCCAGGATCACCACGGGGGGAACATCCACCGCCCCCGCTCCCTGAGCGGTCAGCCCCGCGGGCTGCGCCGCCGACTGCGCGAGCGCCGAGACCAGGTCCATTCCCTCGACCACTTCTCCGATCACCGTCTGAAGGCCGTCCAGTGACGGCGCGGCCCCGATCGTCAGTCCGAACTGCCCGGCCGGGGCGCCGTCGGGGGCTGTGAGCAGCCCGGCCCTGTCGTGCGGAAGCCTGGTGGTGAACTCGCTCGGAAGCACGTAATCGGCGCCGGAGGCGGCGGCGTTGTACGTGCTGCCGCCGGCGTCGAGAACGATCCCGTTGAAGCGCCCGAGCTTCGCCAGAAAGATGAAATTCGTCACGTGCGCCGGCGCGAATTCCGGAGCGAGCCGCACGCGGATCGGTCCCTGATCGGTGAGGATCCGCGCGTAGTAGTAGTAGTCGGTGCTGAAGACCGCCACCCCCGGGGCTGCCAGCGGCGGCGGCACTGTCACCGGGGCCGGGGCGGCGGCCTGCGCCGCCGCGACCACGGCGTCGATGCGGGGCATCGCCTTCTCCTCGTCGCGGGCATGCATCTGGCCCGCGCGGATCGCAGCCGAGCCGCTCAGCGCCAGGACGAGAGCGAACGACATCGCGTGCTGTCTGGTCATCGGTCTGTCTCCTATCGCTGAACCGTGTAGGTCGTGTTGGGCGTGAGGCCGCTCGTGATCGTCTTGCGCGTCCCGTCCGGCCAGATCACTTCCAGAGAGCGGATCTGGGTCGCGTTGCGCAGCCCGAAGTAGACCTCGGGTCCATTCTGGGCGGAGAAGCCGCTGTTCCCGACGAGAGTCCCGCGGACCACCCACGGCGTGCCCGAGGAGCCGACGCTGACGGTGAGGTTGAAGCGGGTGTTGAACGCATCGCGGCTGACGGTCTTTCCATCGCCCAGGGCCCGCACCTTGAACCAGGCGAGCGGCGCTCCCCACGAGAACTTGAACAACCGGTTGGGCTCCCGCTGGAGATTCCCGAGATTCACGTTGCCGCCGTCGATCGGCCCGCCGTCGGCGACGGCGATTTCGAGCGCGCCGTCGCCGTCCGCATCGACGATCACCGACCCGTGGGCCTTGTACGGATAGGCCACGTAGGCGTTCTTCCGGCTCGGGTCGACCGGCGCCGGAAAGCCGATGAGATAAGAGCGGTCCAGAAAGTGCGGCGTGGCATTGACGCCCGAGTCGCTGAGATAGAACTGGTTGAAGTGGCCGCTCGTGGGCGAGCCCTCGCCGAGGAACACGTCCGGCACGCCGTCGGCGTTCAGGTCACCCACCTGGCACCCCATGACGCCGTCCACTGGCTGGAAGGCCGTGTTGATCGTGGTCTGCTGGGCCACGTTCGTGAAGCTCTTGCCGGCGAGGTTGAGGAACAGCGCGTGCCCCGGCGGGTAGGGGCTTCCCGGTTCCGGCCCGGGGCCGCGCATCACGACGAGCAGGTCCTGCCAGCCGTCGTTGTTGAAGTCCGCCACGGCGGACGCGTACGACAGCAGCGGATAACCGAGGTCCTGACCCGGTGCCGACTTGCCGGATGTCACGTCCTCGAAGAAGGGCTTGCCGGTATCCTTCAGAAGATTTCGCCAGAGGACGTTGCGCTCCACGTAGTTGTTCTCGAACAGATCCAGATCTCCGTCGTTGTCGAAATCGATCCAGGAGGAGTGGCGCGTTCCGCGCAGGGTTGCGGAGAGGCCGGCATTCTTGGTGGTGTCGGTGAAGGTGCCGTTGTGGTTGTTCCGCCACAGGATGTTGCGCCCGGCGATGATGGGCAGAGTGCCCGGACCGATGTTGACGCTCACGAAGAGATCGGCCCAGCCATCATTGTCGTAGTCGCCCCACGCGGCCCCTTCCGCGGCCACGGGGATGGGCGCCGACTGACCGGGCGGCACAGGCCCGGAGACGCCGGCCTGGGCGGTGACGTCCTGGAACGAAAGAGTCTTCTGGCCGCTCTCCATCCAGAGATTCTTGAAGAGATGACTGAACCCGGTGCCCTCGCTGCCGCCGACGGCCACGAACAGGTCCCAGTCCCCGTCGTTGTCGTAGTCGGCCGCGCCGCCGGATGCGGCGAGCTCCCCGATCAGCAGCGTCTGCGCGAGGACGAATGACGGCAGTCCGCCGGAACCGGCGGTATTGCGCAGGACGAACGACTCGTCCCCGGGATTCCCGACGAAAAAGTCCACCCGTCCGTCGTTGTCGAAGTCGGCGGCGATCGTTGTCCGGCCGCGCTTGAAGTGGCCGAAGAGATAGTCCTGGTAGCCGGTCGTCAACGCGATATCCGTGACCGTGGCGGCCGTCTGGCTCGCCGCCGAAGACGTCGCAGTCTTGCGGCGCCCGCCTGCGGCGCTTGTCCAGACCAGCACCGCAACGGCGAGCATGCACGTCAGCCGCGTACGCCGGCGGAGTGCCGCGATTGAAGAGAGCAGACCCATGGATCCCTCCCGCAACACAATGAGTTTTGTTGTCCCGGCGGCGGCCCCTAACGTCACGAGATCCCCGATCAGGGAAGCCGCTGGCCCGCCGGGCTGGCGATCACCGATCAATTACTCCCGGTCGACCGCTCGGTCAAGCAGATTCTCCAGCGAGGCGATCGAGGAGCCGATCGACCTGCTTCCGCAGGTGGTCCAGATCGCCCGAGTTTTCAATTTCGTAATCCGCGAGACGAAAGGTCGCGGCCAGCTGCTGCCGCGCCGGGTCGGCGCTGTTTTCGAGTGCTTCGCGGGCAGCGAACTCTTCCTCCGTCGTCCCGTCGCCGGGACGGCCTCGCGCACGGGACCGCGCATATCGGATCGACAGCGGCGCCGTAATGCCTACGAGCACGAAGCCCGGCGCACCGCGCAGCGCGCGGACTTCCTCGGGGTTCCGGATCGAATCCACGACATCCCTGCCGCTGAGGCGGGCGAGCATGCGCTCGCCCAGAACGCCCGCGCCGAATTGCGCCCGCAAAGCGTTGCCGGTGCTGATCAAATCCTCGCGCTCGACCGTGAGGCCGCGCGCCAGGGCTTCCTCGCGCACGACGTCCGACAGAGAGTGCGGCGCGAATCCCCGCGCTGTGAGCACCGCCGCCGCCTCGCCCTTGCCGGCGGCGTTGGGGCCCGTGAGACCGACGATGAGCGGGCGGCTCACGTTGCGAGCCCCGCGGCGTGACCGCATACTTCCGCCTCGATGAATTCGCGCGCACCCTGGATCGTCGTGACGGTGATCGCCGTCGCTGCGCTCGCGGCCGGCGGCGCCGTTCGAGCCGCCGACCCGACTCCTGCCGACGTGAAAGTCAGCGTCTCGGCGCCGATCCCGGCGGCGCCCGGCGGGCACTCCGAGGTGATTGTCACGTTCACCATCCCGGAGGGAATCAAGATCAACCGGTTCCCTCCGATCAAGCTCACGCTCACCGCGGCCGAGCCGGTCTCACTCGACAAGGCCGAGTGGCGCCAGGGCTCCGACCAGCCGATCGAAAAGGTCGAGGACTTCCCGTTCAAGACGGTCGAGCCGATGAGCGCCGGGTTCGGCGTCGCGCCGGGCGCGGCGCCGGGCAAGTATCCGGTCAGCGGAAAGATCCGGTTCATCACCTGCATCCAGAAAACCGGCTCCTGCACTCAGACCGCCCGCGACATCGCCTTCGAGGCGACCGTCACTCCGCCGCGCGCGAACTGAAACTCCAGCACGCGGGCGCCGTGGGATGTCAGCGCCGCTTCGACGTCGAGCACCCTGGCCGGCGGCGCCAGAAAGACCAGGCACCCTCCCCCGCCCGCGCCGCAGACCTTTCCGCCCCACGCTCCGGCGCGCGTGCCGGCGCGCAGCAGGGACTCGATCGGCCCCCCGGCCACGCGAGGGGACAGCCGCTCGCGGTGATGCATCTCCTCGCGCAGCGCCTCTCCGGCGCCTTTCCAGTCCGAGGCGGTGAGCGCGCGCTCCATCGCGCGCGCCGCGCCGACGACGCCGGCGAACGCGCGGGCGTTTGCGGCGTTGCCGTCGAGACGGCGCTTCACCATGTCCCAGTTGCTGTCCCCCGACGAGCGGCTCGCGCCGGAGAAGCAGAGCACGCTGCGCGCGCGCAGGGCGTCGAGATCGGCGTCGAGGGCGCGGCGCACGCCGCCGCCGGGGCCCCACTCGATCGCCTGCAGACCGCCCCACAGTGCGCCGTAGTAGTCCTGCTCGCCCGCCGGAATGCCCAGCACCTGCGTCTCGAGGTCGCGGACCAGGGCGAGACGCCGGGTGCGGGGGATCGCGCGGCCCGACAGCGCGGCGAGGGCGCTGGCTACGGCGATGGCGAGCGCGCTGCTGCCGCCGAGCCCCGATCCGGCCGGCGCGGCGCAGCGTGTCTCCAGTGTGGCGCCGCCTGGCGGGCCGAACTCGCGGCCAAGACGCGCGAGCAGTTCCAGCGGCTCTCCCCTGCGCACCGGGCGGGCGACCGGCCTGCGCATGCGCGCATTCTGGTCGTGCGACCGCGCCACGAGAAGCCCGTCGGAGCGCGGCCGGACGACCGCTTCGGCGCGCAGGTCGATCCCGGCGTTGACCGTGACCGCTCCCGTGGTGAGCAGATAGACCGGCCAGATGTCCACCGTGCCGCCGGCGAAGTCGATCCGCGTCGGCGCAGAGGCGGTGAACATCCGGCCCGCGCGCGCAGGCGTCCTGCGCCGGCTCACGCGCTCCCGTCCGGCGGATCTTCCGAGGGAACGGCCGACAGATGGCGGTCCGGCTGTGCGTGCGCGGCGATGATCCGCTCCGCCTCGGCGGCCAGATTCGCCGGAACCTTCAGGCGCACCTCGCCGAGGCCGTCGTATCGGAGCGGATAGGGAATGTGGGAGATGTCGGTCTCCGCGACGACGGGGATCCCGTACGCCTCGAGCAGACTGCGCACGACTCCCGCCTCGACATCGCCCGGGCAGCGGAACACGACGACGGGACCGACCCCCGCGTCGTCTTCCTGCACTCCCTCTTCGAACTCGGCCATAGCCTGCAGTCTCCGCCGCGGCTCAGTACGCGTCGACGAGGAACGAGTCGTTCAGATCGGGCACCGTGCACGCGAAGCCGCGCGTCTCGGTGAGCCGGCGCGCCAGACCCTCGGCCTGCGTCGCTTCGCCGTGTACGAGGAACGTGCGCTTGGGAACCGGAAAGTCCTTCAGCCACCTTTGCAGCTCGTGGTAGTCGGCGTGGCCCGACAGGCCGTGCACCGTCCCGACCTCGGCCCGAACGCCGATATCCTGTCCGTGGATCCGGATGCTGCGCGCGCCATCCGCCAGCGCGCGGCCGCGAGTGCCTTCCGCCTGATAGCCGGTGAGCAGGATGAAGTTGTCGCGGTCGCCGAGATGGTGCGCCAGGTGATGCAGGATGCGGCCGCCCGCGAGCATGCCGCTGCTCGAGATGACCACCGCCGGCCCTCGCAGGTCGTTGAGCGCCCGCGACTCCTGCTGCGATCGCACGAGCCGGACCTGATCCCCCGACAGCTCGGTGCCGTCCGGCAGCGCCGGGTCGGTGGGATCCCAGTCCTGGCTGTAATACTTGCGATACAGCTTCGTCGCCTCGAGCGCCATCGGGCTGTCGAGATAGATCGTCGCCTTCGGGATGCGCCCGCTCACCGTGAGCTGCCGCAGCAGGTAGATCATCTGCTGCGCGCGCCCGACGGCGAACGCGGGCACGAGCAGGATCCCCTTCCGGCGGAGCACCCGCTCCGCGACCTCGGCGATCTGGGGCGCGATGTCCGTGTTGCAGTGGCAGCGGTCGCCGTACGTGGACTCGCAGATCAGGTAGTCCGACGCCGGGGGTGGGTCCGGGTCGGGGACCATCGGCATGTGCGGGCGCCCCACGTCGCCGGTGAAGAGCACGGTCGTGCTCTTGCCCTCGTCGGTCACGCGGACCTGCGCCATCGCCGAGCCGAGCAGATGGCCGACGTTGATCAGGCGGAACTCGTAGTGCTCCGAGACCCGGGTCCAGGCGCCTTCGGCCACCGGCCGGAAGAGCGGCAGCGCCTGCTCGACGTCGGCTTCTTCGTAGAGCGGCAGGGCCGGGTCGTGCTTGGTCAGCTTCTTGCGGTTCAGATACTCGGCATCTTCTTCCTGCAGCCTGGCGGCGTCGCGCAGCATGAAATCCGCCAGCTCCGAGGTCGGTCTGGTGCAGTAGATCGGCCCGCGAAACCCGAGCCGCACCAGACGCGGCACCCAGCCGGTGTGGTCGATGTGCGCATGCGTGAGCACGAGCGCGCCGACCGTCCTCGGTTCGAAACCGGGCGCCGCCCAGTTCCGCTCGCGCAGGGCTTTCAACCCCTGGTGCAGGCCGCAATCCAGCAGCAGCCGGTCGGTGCCGACCTCGAGCAGGTGCCGCGAGCCGGTGACGCTGCGGGCGCCCCCGTGGAAGGTGAGGCGGATCACGGCTTGGATGATACCTGCGAGGGATGGCGGCGGGTTACCCTTTCCCGATGACGGGACCATCGCGGTTGGAGCGGGTGTTCCTCGGCGTTCTGCGCCTGCGCTGGCCGGTCGTGCTGTCGTTCGCGCTCGCGGCGGTCCCTGCGCTGCGGCTCGCCCGGTCGGTTGAGCACGAGCCGGCGATCGACCGGCTCATCGTCGCCGACGACCCCGAGGCCGAGACGGCGCGCGCATTCCAGGAGGTGTTTCCGCAGCACGAGACGGTGGTGCTGCTCGTTGTCGCCGACGACCCGTTCGACCCAGCGCTGCTCGAGCAGGTCGCCGGGTTCGAGAGAGACCTCGCCGCCGTGCCCGGGCTCGAACCGTTCTCGGCGCTCTCGGTCTACCGGCGCGTGGACCCGGGGTTCCCTGCGAGCGGGCCGGTCCCTGCCGAAGCGGCGCGCCGTTTTGGGGAGTTCGCCGCGAAGAACACGCTTCTCCGCCGCCAGGGGCTCGCCGGTGACGGGTTTCTCGGGATGCCCGTCGTGCTGCCGGACGCCGGCGACCGCAAGGCTGCCGACACCGCGCTCGACGCGATCACCGAGCTCTCGGCCCGCTTCGAGGCGGGCCAGGGTCCGGCGCGCCGGGTCGCACGGATCGGGGGGCCGTTCGTGGACGAGTGGCTGGAGCGCGAAACCACGCGGTCGAGTGCCCGCTCGTTTCCGCTGTTCGGCGTTTTTCTGACGGTGCTCGTGCTCGGCCTCTACCGGTCGGTGCGGACCCTCGCCGCCTTCCTGCTCGCGATCGCCGCATCGGTGCTGCTCACACTCTCATTCGCCGGCCTCGCGGGGTTCCCGTTCACGATCGTCTCGTCGCTCGTGCCGCTCACGATCCTGGTCAGCGCCACCGCGACGCTCGTCTATCTGCACTCCCGATTCGCCGGCCTGCCTCCGGGCGAGACGCTCGACCTGCGGATCGCTCGCGCGCACGCGAACAAGTTCATGCCCTGCACCGCCTCGCTCTTCGCCGCCGCGGTCGGGTTCGCGGCGCTTGCCGTGTCCCGGATCCGTCCGATCCACGATCTGGGTCTCTGGGTCGCCGCCGGGCTCGCTCTCACCTGGCTGACGGTTTTCACCCTCTTCCCCGCACTGCAGTCGCTGCTGCGCACTCCGTCCACGGGCTGGGGCTCGAGCGGCGATCCCGGCTCGCACCCGATCCTGAGCGCGCTGCCGCTCTGGTCATATCGTCGCCGCTGGCTGCTCGTTCCCGGCTCTCTCGTGCTGACCGCCGCCGGCGCCGCGGCTGTGTTCGGCGTCCCCGGCCTGCTCGCGCCGATGCGCCTGGAAACCGACGCGCTCGACTACATCGACCGGTCGCTTCCCCTGTACCAGGACACCCGGCGCTTCGGGGAGGCGATCGGCGGTCTCACCGCGCTGCATGTCTGGGTGCAGGCGCCGAACGGGGGCGTGCTCGAACCCGGGCTGCTGCGTGGGCTCGAGGCGTTCACGGTGTCGGCGGAGGCCGACCCGCGCATTGGCTCGGTGACCGGCCCGACGGCGCCGCTGCGCCTCTCGAGCTTCCTCGCTTCGGGCAGCGAGCGTCTGCCTGAGGACGCCGCAACCTGGAACAGGCTGAGTGGCGAGCTCGAGGAGCTGATCCTGCGGGAACCGGCCCTCTCCGGGTTCGTGGACACGCGCACGCTCTCCTCCGCGCAGCTCACGGTCATCACCCGCGCCAGCGGATGGGAGGAGCTCCGCGATCTGCGCGAGGATCTCCAGGCGCTGTGGGCGGCGGCCGGCCGCACGCACCCCCAGCTCGCCGGCGCGCGGATCGCGGTGACCGGTCAGGGTCTTCTGACGACGATGATCTCGGCCGAGCTGGTGCCGACGCTCGTCGAGAGCTTCGTGCTGACGGCGGGGGTCATCTTCGTCGCGTTCCTGCTCCTGTTCCGCAGCGGGGCGGCGCGCCTGATGGCGATGATCCCGTCCGTGTTCGCGATCCTCGTGACGTTCCTGCTCATGCGGATCCTCTCGATTCCGCTGAACGTCGCGACGATCCTCATCGCGTCCACCGTGCTCGGCGCCTCGGAGAACGACCAGATTCACTTCTTCTGGCACTACCAGGAGCGGCGCGGGTCCGCCGGAATGGCCCGCGCGAGCGTCGAGGCGGCGCTGCGGCACACGCTCGCGATCGCGGGTGTGGCGATCTTCTGCGCCACGATGATCAACGCGGGGGGCTTTCTGGCGCTCGTGTTCTCGAATCTGCCTCCGATGCGTCAGTTCGGGTTCATCTCGGCGACGGCGTTCCTGCTCTCGATGATCGCGGACTTCACCGTGCTGCCGGCCGCCCTCTGGATGATCTTCCGCGCAAAGCCCGACGCGCCGCACCAGGGGTAGGGCCGGCCCGGGAGGCGTGCCCGGGGACCAGCCCCCCGCCGGCCTCTGTCCCTCGCGCTAGTCGCCGGCTCCGCCGGCGCCGGGCTCGGTCATGGAGCGGAGATCGAGGATGCGGTCGAGCTCGTCGGGCGGGAGGATTCTCTTGTCGAGGCAGATCTGGCGCACCGTCTTGCCGGTCTTGTGCGCTTCCTTCGCGATATCGGCCGCCTTGTCGTAGCCGATCTTCAGCGCGAGCGGCGTGACGAGCGCGAGGGAGCGCTCCACGAGATCCGCGCAGCGGGCGCGGTCGGCTTCGATTCCCTCGATGCACTTCTCGCGGAACACGTCCACCGCCCGGGCCAGGATCTCGGCCGACTGCAGATAGGCGTGCGCCATCACCGGCATCATCACGTTCAGGTCGAAGCTCGAGCCGGCGGCGGCGGAGGTCACGACGACGAGATCGTTGCCGTACACCTGCGTGCAGACCATGAGCAGCGCCTCGGCCATGACCGGGTTCACCTTGCCCGGCATGATCGACGAGCCGGGCTGGGTCGCCGGGAGCACCAGCTCGCCGACGCCGCACCGCGGCCCGGAGCCGAGCCAGCGGATGTCCTGCGCGATTTTCCAGAGCGAGGTCGCGACGGTGCGCAGGGCGCCCGAGGCCTCGACCATCGCGTCCTTCGCCGCCTGCGCCTCGAAGTGGTTCTCGGCCTCGCGCAGCGGCAGTCCCGTCTCCTTAGCGAGACGCGCGATGGTGCGGCGCGCGAACTCGGGGTGCGTGTTGATGCCGGTGCCCACCGCCGTGCCGCCCAGCGGCAGCTCGCCCAGCGGAGCGCGCAGCGCCTCGAGCCGGCGCACGCCGGAAGATACCTGGCGGGCGTAGCCCGAGAACTCCTGGCCGAGACGGACCGGCGTCGCGTCCTGCAGATGGGTACGGCCAATCTTCACGATGTCATCGAAGGCCGCGGCCTTCGCCGACAGGGCCTTTTCGAGCCGCGTCAGGGCCGGAATCAGATCGGTGACGAGCGCCTGCAGCGACGCGATGTGCATCGCCGTCGGAATGACGTCGTTGGACGACTGGCCGAGATTCACGTGGTCGTTCGGATGCACCGGCGACCGGGAGCCGATCTTTCCACCGAGCCGCTCGATCGCAAGGTTCGCGATCACCTCATTCGCATTCATGTTGGTCGAGGTGCCGGAGCCGGTCTGAAAGATGTCGAGGACGAACTCACCGTCGCGGCGCCCCTCCGCGACTTCGGCGGCGGCCGACGCGATGGCGCCGGCGAGCTTCGCGTCGAGGAGTCCCAGGTCCTCGTTGGTGCGGGCCGCCGCGCCCTTGATCAGGCCGAGGGCGCCGATGAACCGGCGCGGGAAGCGCATCCCGCTGATCGGGAAGTTCCGGACGGCGCGCTCGGTCGTGGCGCCGTAATAGGCCCGCGCCGGCACACGCAGCTCCCCCATCGAATCCCGCTCCACGCGCTCCTCGGACATCTGTGATCCCCTTCGAGTGTTCCGGCGCCCGGCCGGCGGCCCGCGCTACGGCGCCGGGGCCTGCTGCCGGGGCTGGGTTCGCCCACCATCATACCGGGCTGGAGGGGCCGGGCCGTCGGGGACGGCGGCGCGCGGAGGGTCGCTGCGGTGACCCGCGGTGTACATGGCGCGGACGAGGGTGGCGTCCAGCGGGCGGCCGGCGTCGAGCGCGTCGCGCACGACCGGATAGATCGTCTTGGCCGTGCGATCCACGCCGCCCAGGTGATACCAGGCGCCGCCCAACTGGAACTCGCTGGGGTCATAGCGCGCGCTCGCGATCCCCTGCCCGAGGGCTGTCGGCAGCGCCTCGTGCAGCAGCCGCCAGAACTCCGGGCCCGCCGGCCCCGCGCTCGTCGCCGCTTGCTCCAGGGCCTGCATCCGGTCGGGCGGAATGCGATTGAAGAGGAAGTGGGAGTTCTCGTGCGCAATGACGCTGATCTGCGACTGCGGCGTGTCGCCGGGACGGATCTCGAGAAGCAGCGTCTCGTCCACGGCCTGCGCGTGCGTGCCGCCGCCTCCGGGCACCGGCACGATCACGAGCCGCGGGCGCGGCGGATCGACGGCGCTGACGCCGAAGAACCGCGCCAGTTCGGCGAGAAACGATTCGATCGGCGCGCGCGTGCGCGCGCGGTCCATCTCGGCGGCGAACTGCGGCATGTGCCGCGCCTCTTTCCAGAGCGTCTCGTAGCGGCTGCGAAACCCCTGGAGCACGAGCTGCAGGCGCGAGCAGGCCTCGGCGCCGAGTTCCGGCTCGAGCCGCGCGAGGCACTCCTGCTGCGTGCCGCCCTCGAGGAAGATCCCGAGCATCGCCGCATAGCCGCGGCGCGCGCCCTTCGGGTCGGCCGCCGGCGCCGCGTCCGACGCGTGCTTCTCGCGGATCTCGCGGAACACCACGATCAGCGTGCGGTCCTCGGGAGTCAGCCGTCCGAACCGCGCCGAGAACTGCCGCTGATACGCAGGGATCGTCTTGCCGCCGGAAGTGCCCGCGAGACTGTCCACCCAGTGGAAGAGCCCCGCCTCGAACGAGAGCACCGTTTCGAACGGGTATTCCCCGCGGACGTCGGGCGGCGCGGGAGCCGCGTCGCCCCCGCGCGCCGCCGGGAGGACGGCCACTCCGGCCAGCAGGATCGCGGCCGGGACGCGCCGGAGGCTCACCCGGACTGCCGGCCGGATGCGGCGGCCCGATCGCGCAGGGTGCGCGCGATGCGCGGATCGAAGCCGTGCTGTCTCATCCCCTCTTCGATGGCGCGCAGATAGGCCTCCGAAGGCGGGCCGACATCGCTCGACTCCCGGCTGGCGAGCGCGACCGCCCGAAGGGGATCGTCGTCGGTCACGACGGAAACCGGAACCGCGCCATACCCTGGGTGCGCCGCGATGATCTCGGCGAGCTGCGGCGTGAGGATGCGATAGACGACGCCGTGCACCGACTCGCCCGGAGCCGGCTCGAGATCGGCGGTGTGGCCCCGCCACTCGTCGCTCCACGGGCCGAAGCGGATGCGATACCCGTCCAGCCGCGCGGGGATCAATCGGTCCCACTCTCCGGCGAGCGCCCGCATGGTCCGCTGGTCGAGCAGCGTTCCGTACGCGAAGTAGTCCACCGGCTGGGCCACGCGAGTCTCCGTTCAGGTCGTGAGATTCTAGACGCAGCGTGCGCGCCGCGCACGCAGTGCGCGGTTTACAATCCATGCGGAGACACGACCATGAATCCGACACGGCTCCTCGCGAATCTCCCTTCGACCCGGAGCGTGCGCACGGCTTCGGGGCTGGGCGTCCTTCTCGCGCTCATGGGCTGCGGCCACTCCGAGCGGGCGCCTGGAGAACCGGCGCCGCCTGCTCCTGCGCCCGCGGCGGACGCGACACCCGCCCCGCCCGCAGGCTCGCCGGGCGGACCGCTGCACTGGACGAAACCCTCTGACTGGGTCGAAGAGCCGCCCTCGACGCCGGCGCGACTCGCGCAGTATCGCCTCGGCGGCGCCGGCGGCGACGCGGAGTGCCAGGTATTCCACTTCGGCCCCGGTCAGGGCGGCGACGCGCAGGCGAACGCCGACCGCTGGAAGGAGCAGTTCACGAAGCCCGACGGCTCCCCCGCCGACGATGCCTTCAAGACCACCATGCGGAACATCAACGGCATCCGTGTGCTGATCGTCGAGACCACCGGCACGTACTCCGGCGGTGTGGCCATTCCGGGTCAGCCGCCGCCGCAGCCCGTTCCCGACGCCATGCTGATGGGCGCGATCGCCGAGGCGCCGGACGGCAACTGGTTCTTCAAGCTCGTGGGCCCTGAAAAAACTGTAAAGGGCCGCCGCGACTCGTTCATGGGACTGGTGCGATCGATCAAGGCGGGAGATTGATCGCGGCAGTATGATTCCTCCATGAAGCACGTCGTCCGGACCGCCTGCACCCGGGACTGTCCCGACGCCTGCCAGATCCTGGCGACGGTCGAGGATGGGCGGATCACGCAGCTCCAGGGAGACCCGGCGCACCCCGTCACGCGCGGATTCCTCTGCTACCGGACCGATCATTATCTCGAGCGGCAGTACTCCGACGAGAGGCTGACGACGCCGCTCATCCGCCGCGCCGGGCGGCTCGACCCCGCCGGATGGGACGAGGCGCTCGACCTCTGCGCCGCGCGCCTGAAGGAGGCGCTGCGCGAGTGGGGCGCACCCTCGATTCTTCACTACAGCAGCGGTGGCTCGCTCGGCATGATGAAGCTCGCCAACCGGCGCTTCTTCGACGCGCTGGGACCGGTGTCGGTGAAGCGCGGCGACATCTGCTCCGGCGCCGGCGACGCCGCGCAGCACGCCGACATGGGATTCGAGGACGCGCACGATCTCGACGACCTGAAGAACAGCCGCACGATCTTCCTGTGGGGCAAGAATGCCGCCGAGTCGGGCTCGCACCTGATCCCGCATCTCGTCGAGGCGCGCCGCCGCGGCGCGCGCGTGATCCAGATCGATCCGGTGTGGAACGCGCGCACGAATCGCCACGTGGACCGGTACGTGCAGATCCGTCCAGGCGGCGACGGGTTCCTCGCGCTCGGCATGGCGCGCGTGATCATCGATTCCGGCTGGCACGACCCGCAGGCGCCGGAGTACTGCAGCGGATGGGATGAGTTCGCCGCGCTGGTCCGCGGCCGGCCGGTCGAGGAGTGGGCGGCGCGCGCCGACGTCACGGCTGCCCTGCTCACCGAGCTGGCCGGGATCTACACGAAGGAGGGCCCCACCGCCGCATTCGTGGGCTGGGGTCTCGGACGGCGGATCCACGGCTCGAAGTCGGTGCGCACGCTCGATGCGCTCGGCGCGATCACGGGGAATCTCGGACGGGCCGGCGGCGGAGTGAGCTTCTATTTCCAGCGGCGCTCCGGGTTCGATACGTCATTCATGAATGCGCATCCGGGACGGCGCACGCTGCTCGAGCCGCTGCTCGGCGAGGAGATCCTGCGCGCCGATCCGCCCGTGAAGGTCGCCGTCTTCGATACTGGCAACCCGGCGAGCCAGCTTCCGGATTCAGCGACCGTGGCACGGGCGCTGCGGTCGATCCCGTTTCTCGTGGTGATCGACGCGTTCCTCACCGACACCGCCGAGCTGGCTTCGGTCGTGCTGCCGACCACGACGATGCTCGAGGAGCACGACGTCGTGGGTGCCTACGGCCACCACTGGGTACAGCTCGCCCAGCCCGTCGTGCCGCCGCCGGACGGTGTGCGCAGCGATCTCGAGATCTATCGCGGCATCGCCGAGCGGCTCGGCGTCGCCGCCGCCCTGAACGGCGATGCGCAGTCCTGGATCGACCGGATGCTCGCGCCGATGCGCTCCGCCGGCGTGACCCGCGAGGCGCTGGCCGAAGGGGCCCGCCGCAAGCCCGAGGCGCCGCGCGTGCTCTTCGCGGACCGGCGCTTCACGACGGAGAGCGGGCGGTTCACGCTCATCCGCGAGTTCCCGCAGGCGCCCCCGGAGCCGGATCCGGGCTGGCCGCTGCGGCTCATGTCGATCTCGAGCTACAAGTGGCAGTCGTCGCAGGTGCTGATCAAGGACCAGCAGGAGCCGCCGGAGGTCACCATGCACCCCGACGCCGCGGGAGGCCGAGCGGAGGGATCGCTCGCGCGGCTCGTCTCCCCCATCGGGGCGGTGCCGGTGCGGCTGCGCTTCGACGCGCGCCAGCGGCGCGACCTGGTGATCTATCCGAAGGGGCGCTGGGGAAAGTTCGGGGGCCCCAACTCCCTCACGCGCGCTCGCCTCACCGACGCGGGCGAAGGCGCCGCGTACTACGACGAAGGGGTCCGGCTGGAGTAGCCGGGCCGGCCGGTCAGACGATCCGGCCCAGGACGTGCTTCAGCTTCGTCTCGACCAGCGGCTTCATCAGGGTGGCCATCCCCGAGAGGGTGATGTCCACGATCAGATTCCCCGGCGCCGCGGCGACGGTGCCCGAGAACCCCTTGGAGCCGTCGAAGGTGATCGTGTTGCCCTTGATCTCGTACCGGTCGACGAACACCTTGAAGTTCGGCAGCGTCAGGACCTCGGCCTCGAACTTCTTCAGGACTTCTTCGGGGGTCTGCGTGGTGGGTTGCTCCACGTGAATCGTCGCCATCCGGTCGTTCTCCAGGAGGCCGCGGCGCGGCGCGTGAAGGCCGAAGAGTAGCACGGCGGCGCGCGATGCCGTGTCATTGACACCGCCGCGACGAGGCCCGTATAACGGTGCGCGGAGTTCCCTCGCTGCGGAATTTCCACACAGGAGGCACGGCCATGGAATGGATGAGCGGTCTCGAGGCACTGTCCCGGTGGCTCCACGTTCTCGCCGGGATCGTCTGGATCGGACTTCTCTACTTCTTCAATTTCGTGAATGGACCTTTCGCCGCCACGATGGACGGCGACACGAAGAAGAAGGTCGTGCCCGAGCTGATGCCGCGGGCGCTGTATTTCTTCCGCTGGGGCGCCGCGTGGACGTGGGCCACCGGCCTGCTGCTGGCGCTGCTCGTCTACTACCACGGCCGTCAGGCGACGGTGGACGGCACGTTCAACGCCGGCACCTGGATCATGTTCGCGGTGACGTTCCTTGGATTCTTCATCTACGACGCCATCGCAAACGCGGGGCTGTTCAAGAACCCGAAGGTCGGCGGCACCGTCTGCTTCATCCTCCTTGCCGTCGTCGTTGGCCTGTACGCCTGCCCGAAAGTCGGCAACTTCAGCTACCGCGGCATGCTCATCCATACCGGCGCTCTGTTCGGCACCGCGATGGCCTTCAACGTGTGGTTCCGGATCTGGCCCGCGCAGCAGAAGATCATCGCGGCGGTGAAGAACGGGCAGGCCCCCGACGCCGCGGTCGTCGCGCTCGCCGGGCAGCGGAGCCGCCACAACACCTACATGAGCGTGCCGCTGCTGTGGGCGATGATCGGCCAGCACACGACCTTCTTTGCCGGGGGCAACTTCGGTCTCCCAGCCGACTGGGCGTGGGCGATGTGGCTCGTCATCGTCCTGATCGGCTGGCACATCGTGTTCCAGATCTACAGGATCGCCGGCAAGGTGAAGGGCTTCTAGCCCGCTTCTCCCGGAAGGACCCGGCGCGCGTGTCTTTGGTCAAACCGCTTCGGGTCCTTCAGGTCGGACTCGGGCCGATCGGTCAGTCGGCGGCGCGCTCGGTGCTCACGCGGCGCGATCTCACCCTCGCCGCCGCCGCCGACATCGCGCCGGCGCTCGCAGGAAAGGATCTCGAAGAGGTTCTGGGCGGCGGTGCGGGTGCGGGCCTGCGCATCGACGGCGACCTGGCGGCGTGCGTCGCCCGCGTGAAGCCCGACGTCGCTCTGCACACGACGGGCTCTCGTCTCGCCGCCGTCGCGGAGCAATTCGAGACTCTGCTCGAAGGCGGGGCGCACGTCGTGTCCACGACCGAGGAGCTGTCCTGGCCGTGGCGGCGCAACGGGGCGCTGGCGCGCCGGCTGGACGCCGCCGCGCGTGCGGCAGGGCGCACGCTGCTGGGCACGGGGGTGAATCCCGGCTTTGCGATGGACACGCTGCCTCTCACCCTGACGTCGGTCTGCCGGCGGGTCGACCGCGTCACGGTGCGGCGCGTCGTGGACGCCGCCTCGCGGCGGCTGCCGCTTCAGAAAAAGATCGGCGCCGGGCTCGAGGCTCCCGAGTTCCGCCGTCTCGCCGCCGCCGGGATGCTCGGCCACGTCGGTCTCGTCGAGTCGCTCGATCTGCTGGCCGCCTGCCTCGGCTTCGGCGCGCTGGAGATCGAGGAGCGGATCGAGCCGGTTCTGGCGACCGTCGAGTTCGAGTCGGGCGGCGCGCGCTTCCCTGCCGGCCGCGTGGCCGGGCTGCATCACACGGCGCGCGGCACCGCTCCGGGCAAGGAGCGCATCTCGCTCGATCTCTCCATGTATGTCGGGGCGCCCGATCCGGCCGACGAGATCACCATCGAGGGGGATCCGCCGATCACGAGCCGGATTGCAGGGGGCATCGCCGGCGATGCGGCGACGGTGGCGATCCTGGTGAATGCGGCGCGGCGGGCGGCCGAAGCGCCGGCGGGGCTGCGGACGATGGCCGAGATCCCGCCGGCTTTCTGGCCGGGCGCCTAGCGGTCGTAGTCGATGAACGACCCGTTCAGCACGTAGTTCGGGTCCATCTGCTTCTTGAGCGCGCAGAGCTCCGGCCACCGGTCGCCGAAGTGCATCTTCCAGCGCTCCTTGTCGAAGTTGATGTACCCGGACAGATAGCGCTTTCCGCCGACGGCGATGGAGAAGTCCGAAGCGGCGTCGAGCTTCTTGAGTCCCGTCTCGAGAAACTTGTGCGGGATCGCCGGCAGGATGCCGAACCCCATCACGTACCTGTCGGGCGGACGCATGAACCACGGCACCGAGGACGTCTCGCCGGAGGACGGCCACAGCAGAATGTGGCCACCGATCAGCGTCTGCGGCTCGAGGTCGGCGAGCACTCCCTCGATGTAGTTCTGGGTCACGTCCCAGGGCAGCACCGACTCCATCCACGGGTGCGCCCAGTCCCAGGCGCCGCCGCGCTTCCAGAGGTCGAAGACCACGTCGAGCCGGGTCTGGAACTCGTGCATGGTGCGGTCTTCGGTGTGGGTCCGCTTGTAGTAGCTGAGCCCGCCGAGAATCTTCTTCTCGTCGGGCGGCGTGTCCTGGTATTCCATGGTGATCTGGACCGGATAGAACCACTCCGCCCAGGTCCGCCAGCCGGTCTCGCCGCGCTTGATCCCCTGCGCCGCAGGCACGCACCACGACTCGAGGAAGGTCGGGCGCTTCTCCGCGATGAGCATCTCGGAGTCCTTCATGAACTTGCCCAGATCGTCGTAGAGCACGAAGTGCATCCGCACGTTGGGGTGGCACTCGCGGAGCTTGAGCTTCGCGCGGGTGATGATGCCCATCTGGCCCATCGTGGAGCGCACGGCGTCGAAGACGTCGCGGTTCTTCTCGAGCGAGCAATCCACGATGTCGCCGGTTGGCGTGACGACCTGCAGCTCTTCGACGTTGTCGGCCTGCGATCCGTAGACGAACGAGGCGACGCCCAGACCGGCGACCGACAGCGTGCCGCCGATGCTCGCGTTCATGTTGTTCGTCAGGACGCGCGGGAGCAGGCCCATCGGAAGCAGGTGCTCCACGATCTTGCGCCACTCCATCCCCGGCTCCACCGTCGCGGTGAGGCCTTTGCGGTCGACGGCGAGGATCTGGTCGAGGCCGCCCAGGTCGATGACGATGCCGTTGCCGAGCGCCTGGCCGCTCTCGCTGTGGGCCGCGCCCCGCGTCGCCACCGGGATCCCCCGGGGCTGGGCGAACTTCATGATGGCCGCGACATCCTCGGCTGAAGTGACCCGCGCGACACACTGCGGAACGCGGGTCACGAAGCGGCCGAAATCCCCGGAAACCGCCTTGCGCGACTCCTCGTCGGTCAGCACCTGACCCTTGACGAGGGTTCTCAATTCCTGCATTTCAGGATCCCCTTGTGCGTGATGGTGAGCGTGCGGCTCGATGGGATGACCGGGGAATTATAAGGCCCTGCAGCGGCGGCCGTCAGAACCGCGCCCCGGGGCGGCAGAGTTGCTTCTAGTCGCGCGACGAGAGCTCGGTGACGATCTGAATCAGCTCCAGCGCGTTGAACGGCTTCTGCAGAAAATGCGCGTTGGTCGTGAGGTACTGCCGCACCTCGTCCTTCGAGACGTAGCCCGACACGAAGAGCGTCCGGCCGGCGAGCTTCGGGTTGAAGACCTTGAGCTTCGCATGAAAGAGCAGTCCGGACATCTGCGGCATGTACAGGTCCAGCACGAGCGCATCGAAGGTGCGCATGCGCGCGCGCTGCAGCGCCTCGACCGCGGATTCATAGGCGACGACGTCGAATCCGGACTCCTCGAGCAGGGATTTGATGATCTCGAGAACGTCGGGCTCGTCGTCCACGACGAGGACACGGCGGCGGCCGCCGGTCGGGACGGGCTCGAGCGGGGGGGCTTCGGGCACCATTCAAGAAAAAGTATCGTCCGGCCCCGCCCGAAGCGTCAACCCTCACATGGTGGTCGCGAGACTGTTGGCTGACTGTCCGGGCTGAGGCCGGACATTTGTCCGTTCACGTCACAGTCCGGCAGCCGCCTCCCGCCTCGAACCCCGCGCCCCTGTGCCCCTTTCCCTGACAACCGCTCCGGCACGGCGATTGCCACTCCCACACGCCGTGGACTGGCCTGACACTCCTGTCGAAGCGATCTCGCCAACTCGCTTCCGCCCGCGCTTCTGCCCTCGCCCCGCCTGCTCGTCTCACCCACAGAGGGCGTCCGATCCGCCCTTCCGCTTCCACCGCTACGGTTACTTTTCCCGGCTCTGCGACAAGCGCCGCGTACCGCGCTTCCTCTGCCTCGGCTGCCGCCGCACCTTCTCGCAGCAGTCGTTCGCCTTCTCGTACTTCCTCAAGCGGCCGGATCTCTCCAGTTCGATTGCGGCCGGGCTTGTCGCCGGTTCCGCGCACAGGCAGCTCGCCCGGTCGCTCCGCTGCGCTCCCACGACCGTCACGCACCGCGCCGCCCGCTTGGGCCGACACGCCGTGCTCCTGCTCGCCCGCTCGCGGGCCCGGCTCCCAGGCCTCGACGAGCCGGTCGTCCTGGACGACTTCGAGACCTTCGCGGGGTCCCAGCTTCTCCCCCTGGGGATCTCCACGGCGACGGGACAACTCTCCTGGTTCGTCTACGCCCTTGACTCCAGCCCGCATCGGCGCTCCGGCCGGCTCACCCCTGTGCAGCAACGCAGACTGGCCGTCCTCGAGCGTACTCACCGCCGGCCACGCCGCGGCGGCTACGCCCGTTCGTTCTCCCGTCAGCTGAGCCGGCTGCTCGCCTGCAGCCGTGGCGGCCCGGTCACCGCCGTGTCAGACGCGCACGGGGCCTACGCCACAGCCCTGCAGCGCCACCCTCTCCGGGATCAGGTGCGCCACCTCGTGTACCCGAACCCGCGACGCGGACCGAAGGGTTCCCCCCGATCGCCCTACGCCGTCGAGCGAGACCGGGCCATGTTCCCGAATGACCTGCTGCACGGGTTGATCCGTCACAGCGCAGCGCACCACAGGCGGGAGACGGTCGCGTTCGGACGGAGAGCCAACGCGGTGATGGAGCGGGCGTGGCTGTTCGCCGTGTGGCGGAACTTTGTGAAGAGGCGCAGCGAGCGGCAGGCGGGCACCTCGGGCTCTCCGGCGATGTGCCTGGCTCTCACAGACAGGCTGTGGAGCTGGGAGCGGGTCTTTGGTCAGCGGCTGCAGCCGAGCCGCGTGAAAGTGGACGCCGAGGAAGCGCGCGTCTACGCACGGGAGCTCGTCACGCCGACAGCGGGTCGGAACCAGCGGCACGCACTGCGGCTGGCCTACTGAGTGCGGACGGGGGGGACCCGCTGAGCGGGCTGGCGGCAAGCGCGGCGAACGTGGCGGTTGAGGGGGGGGTGGAGGCAAGTAGGAGGGCTCATGCCTTGGAGAACCAACAATCTCGCGACCACCATGGGTAGACTGAGGCGTGGAGGAAGGAACGGTTTCGTATCAGGTTCCGGCTCGCTGCTCCGGCTGGCGCCTCGACCGGTTTCTGAAAGAGCGCATCCCGAGACTCTCGCGGGAGCGGATTCAGAAGGCGATCGCGACGCGCGTCAGCCTGTCGTGGGGCGCCGCGCCGGAGCCGTCGCGCCGCGTCGTGGAAGGCGGCCTCGTGTCCGTGCAGGTGGCCCGCGACGGGGACTTCGAGGAGCCGGCGCCTTCGGCCGGAATCGAGATTCTCCATGAGGACGCCGATCTGCTCGCCGTGAACAAGCCGGCGGGGCTGCTGTCGCACCCGACGCACGCCTGCCGCACCGGCAACGTGGTGTTCCGGCTGCGGGAGTCGCGTCCGTGGGAGACGGGCGCGCCGGCCCACCGGCTGGATCGCGAGACGTCGGGGGTGCTGCTTCTCGGGCGGTCGGCGCGGGCGCGAACGGCGCTCTCCGGGCAGTTCGAGTCGGGCCGGGTGCGCAAGACGTATCTCGCGTTGGTGCGCGGGGTCGTGAGCCGGGCGGCCGGTGTCATCACGCTGCCACTCGGCGACCTGTGGAGACCCGACGGCACACGTCTTCGCGACGCCGCGGGCGAGCGGCCGCGCCCGGCCCGCACCGCGTTCCGTCTGCTGCGAAGCGGGGTGGGCGTGTCGCTGCTCGCATTGCGGCCGCGCACGGGGCGCCGGCACCAGATCCGCGCGCATCTCGCCGCAATCGGCCATCCGATCCTGGGGGACGCGCTCTACACGCTGGAGCCGCGCCATTTCGCCGCATGGTTGCGCATCTCGGGCCGCACAGCCGCAGGGGCGCGCCCCGATGATCCCGGCACCGAGGAGTTTCTGGCGCTGCTCGGTGCGCCCCGGCAGATGCTGCACGCCGCGTCGATCGTGGTGCGGCACCCGGGATCGGGTGCGCCGCTGCGCGTCACGGCGCCGTTGCCTGCGGATTTCGCCGTGGCGCTCGGGCGGCTTGGGGAGGGTGAAAAGTCCGCTCTGGCGTGGCTCGGCGGGGCCGGAGTGCCGGCGCTCGCGGGGCTCGAGGAATCGGGGGCGTCAGCCCCGGTGCGTGTTCATCGTGCCGACGATCGTGACCGGAGTGCCGACGTCCACCTGCGAGAAGAGGTGGTCCATGTCCCGGTTCGCGAGGGCAACGCACCCCAGCGTCCAGTCCTCGTTCCGGCCTCCGTCGCCGTGGATCTCGATCAGTCCGCCGACACTCGCCCGTGAAGAGATCCAGCCCTTCTTCTTCGCCAGGCTGAACCGCCGCCGGTCTTCCTCGTTCGGATAGTTGATCAGCAGCGCCTTGTAGTAGCGCGTCTGGCCGCGGCTGCGCTTCGACGTGATGTGGTAGCGCCCCTCGGGAGTGGCGCGATCGCCCGAGCGCATCTTCTGGTGAAGCGGCGAGGTGCCGAGATCCACCGGATAGCTCCGCACGAGCAAGCCGCCGCGGTAGAGGTGGCAGGTGCGCTGCATCTTGTCCACGATGATGGCGGTGCGGCCGTCCGCTTTGGTCGCCGCCAGCGTCTCTCGGATCCAGCGCGCCCAGTCGGCCGCCTGGTGGCCGCTCGTGTACTCCGCGAGGAAGGTGTCGACCCGCCTGTTCACTTCGTCGAGACCGGCGCGCGCGCTCTCGGCCCCCTTCTGCGCCCCCTCGTAGTCTCCCCGGTCGTACTTGGCCCGCGCCTGGGTGAGGGTCAGCTCAGACCGTACCATCCGGGTCCGCAGCACAGAGCCGAGCGGCGTCGCCTCGAGATTGGCCTGGGCATCGGAGAGCGCGTCGCGCGCCTCGACGAGGGACTGCCATGCCGCCACGCGCTTCGCCTTGCGATTGTCCAGCGCGACCCGCAGCGCCGTGCCCGACTTCTCGCGCGCCGATTCGCAGAGGGCCGAGACGCCCTCATACGAGAAGAACCCCAGCCAGGACAGCTCCGCCTGCCGGTACGCGACCGACGCCGCCTGCGTGAACGCCTTCGCGCTGGACAACTCGGCGGGGGCGTACTTCTCGGCCTCGGCCTTCGTCGCCGCTTCGAGCGCAGAGCGGGCCGCCGCGAGATCGGCGCTCGGGGGGTCGCTGATGTGATCGATCCATGCGAGCGCGGCCGCGATGACCAGCAGCGCTGCGGCCAGCGTCGTGAGGGCGATTCGGAGTCGTCTGCGTGCGCGTGTTCGCATGGGCGTCAGCATGAGCCGCGTCGCTGCGGGCGCCGCATCCGGCGCCCCCGCGGTCCTGGTGAAATCATGTCGACGAAATCCGGATCCGGCAAATGCGTCCGCGCCGGCGCCGGACAGGAACGTCGGAAAGACGTTACAGGGATCCCGAAAGGCCCGAAAAACCGTGAGCCCGGCGGGGTGCGATTGATCGAGGAATCGGAGGGCGGCCGGCGGCACGCCGGCCGCCCTCCGGATGGTTCAGGAGTGAAGAGAGATCAGTTGTGCTTGCCCTTGACCTTGTCGATCACCGCCTGGATGTCGGAGTTGATCTGGTTGGCCTTGTCGCGGGCCGCAGCCGCCGCATCGCGCGCGCCGTAGTAGTCCTCGGAAGCGAGCTTGCTCTCGGCGTCGGCAACGCTGGCCCTGGCCGCCTCGAGATCGGCGGTGTACTGTTCGATGTCGGCCTTCGTGCCCTTGCCCTTGGGGGCGTTCGCGAGCGTGGCGCCTGCCGTGTCGATCGCCGTCTTCGCATCGGCGATGGCGGTGTTCGCCTCGTTCTTGGCCGTCTCCATGTTGGCGACAGACTGGGTCGCGGCCGCCTCGGCGCCGCTCTTCGCAGCCGCCAGCTTCTCCTTGACCTTGTCGTAGTTCGCGAACCACTTCTGCTTCTGGACCTCGATCTCGGCCTTCCCCTCATCGAGAGCCGTCTGGGCAGACGCGAGGGCGTCCTTGGCATAGATGTTCGCCTTCGCCGTGGTCGCGTCGGCAATCGCCTTCGTCGCTGCGTCGAGCTCCTGCTGCGGCGGCTTGGCGCACGCCACGGCGCCGAGCGCCAGGGCAAGGACGAGAGTGAGTCCGATTGACTTCATGTTGCGCATGTCTCTTCTGCTCCCTTGTTGTCTCCCCATCACGGGAAGGTTCTCATTCCCCGCGCACCGGCACGGGGAGTCCGGTTCCTCTGGTCTGGATCAGATTGGCTCCGGCGCGAAGCCGGGCCCGCAACCCCTGAGTTCCTCGATCGAATGTCCCGCAGCCTTCACTTAGCCGGAAGGCCTGGAAGATCGTTCGGGCGGGTGTCCCGGCGGGGAGTATATCCCAGGTCGGGGCCCCTCCGGGGCCTTTTTCGGCGGGGCCGGGCTGGCAGGGCCCCGCCCCGCGGATATATAAGAAGAGGGGTCATGCGCCGGCTGCCGACCGCGATCCTCGCGGCCTCCCTGTTTTTCGCCCCCGCCGGAGCGGCCCCACCCCCCGGCGGCTACTCCCGGTTCCTGCTCGGGGCCTACCGCAAGACGATGCTGATCGAGGGGGAGATCGGCGCCGCCTGCGAGAAGTACGGGGTCCCGGTGCCGCTCGCCCGGGCGGTGTGCATGTACGAATCGGGGGGCAACGACGGCCTCACCTCCGCCGCCGGAGCGCATGGCTACTTCCAGGTCATGCCTTCGACGATGAAGCTCCTGGGAGTCGATTCGAACATCGAAGCCGGCGTGAAGTATCTGGGCCAGATGATCGTGCAGTTCGGCCGCGAGGACGACGCCCTCGCCGCCTACAACGCGGGGCCCGGCCGGGTCGCGCGCGGCAGCCCGATGCCGATCGAGACTCTGCAGTACGTTCTGGGGATCGGCTACCTGCGGACTCTGCTCGTGCTCGAGGAGCCGGCGATCCGCGCCGCCGCCTCGCGCATCAGGCTGCGTGAGATCGCGCCGGGCGAATCGTGGGCCGATCTCGCGCGCGCGACCGGCACGAGTCTCCTCGAGCTGCGCCTCTACAACACATATCAGGTGCAGCGGCCGCTGCGTCCCGGCCACTTCGTCGCCTATCCGCCCGCCGAGGAGAGCGCGTCGACGCCGGGCGCGCCGGTGCTGACCCGCGACGAGGAGCGGGGCTGCTGGCTCTACACGACCATTCCCGGAGATCTCTATCTCCATCTCGCGTTCTCGATGGACGTGACCCTCGACCGGATCCGCGCCGACAACGCGCTGTGGCGCGTTCAGCCGCCGATCGCCGGGATGACGCTCTGCATCCGGCCCGCGGGACCGGCGCCGGGCTCGCCGACGGTGCCCCGCATCGTCGTTCAGGGCGAGACGGTCGAGTCGATCGCGGCGTCGGCCGGCGTCGAGCCGTGGGTGCTCATGCGGGACAATGGCCTGTGGGACGGCGGCGTGCAGCCGGGACAGATGCTGATGGTGTCGCCGCCCGTGGAGACGCCGCCGGTCGCCGCCGCGACGCCGGCTCCGCCCCCGGCGCCCGCCGCGCCGCCTGAACCCAGGTGGGCCACGCACACGGTCCGCCGCGGCGAGACCCTGCACCGGATCGCCACGGCCTACGGCACCACCGTCAGCGCGCTGCGCGAGGTCAACGGATTGAAGAGCACCAAGGTGAAGACCGGCCAGAAGCTGAAAGTGCCGGCACCGAAGACCGACGCGCCGGCCGCGTCCGGTTGACCCCCTTTCCGGGGAGGCGGTAGGCTTTGCCCGAAGCGCGTCATTTCCGAACGCCCGGAGATTCCACGATGGATCCTCGCCGCTCGCAGCGCCTTCTCGCCGCCGCAGCTCTCGTGCCGCTCTGCCTGCTCGCAGCCTGCGGGGGCGGGGGCGGCGCCAACAGGGACAGCGGCGAGATCCTGGTCGGGCACTACGGATCGATGACCGGCTCCGAGGCGACCTTCGGACAATCCACCGATCAGGGGATCGCGCTTGCGATCGACGAGATCAATGCGGCCGGCGGGATCAACGGCCGCATGCTCCGGATTCTCACCTATGACACGCAGGGGAAGTCGCAGGAAGCGGGTAACTGCGTCACGCGGCTGATCAACAACGACCGCGTCACCGCGCTGCTCGGCGAGGTCGCCTCGTCGCTGTCCATCGCCGGCGGGCGGATCGCGCAGCAGTACGGCGTGCCGATGATCACGCCCTCCTCGACGAACGCCGAAGTGACGAAGATCGGCGACCGGATCTTCCGCGTCTGCTTCGTGGACTCCTTCCAGGGCGAGGCGGGCGCCACGTTCGCCCGCGACAGCCTGCACCTGTCGAAGGCCGCCGTCCTCTACGACCAGGGCGCGGCGTACTCGGCCGGGCTGAAGGACGATTTCCGCAGGGCGTTCGAGGCGCTCGGCGGCACGGTCACGACCCAGCAGGCCTACACCGGCGGCGACCAGGACTACAGCGCGCAGCTCACCACCATCCGCGCGTCGGAGCCCGAGGTGCTGTACGTGCCGGGGTATTACACCGACGTGGGCAACATCGCTCTTCAGGCGCGCAAGCTGGGCATCAGCATTCCGCTGCTGGGCGGCGACGGGTGGGACTCGTCGCAGTTGTCGGCGATCGCCGGCCCCGCGATCGAGGGCTCGTACTACACGAATCACTACTCCCCCGACGAGGAGCGCCCGGCGGTCAAGGTCTTCGTGACGAAGTACAACGAGAAGTTCCACCGGACCCCCGACGGCCTGGCGGCGCTCGGCTACGACGCCGCGCGCATCCTGGCCGACGCGATGAAGCGCGCGAAGAGCCTGGACGGCGCCGATCTGTCGGCGGCGATCGCCGCGACGAAAGACTTCCCAGGAGTCACGGGGATCATCACCATCGACGAGAACCGGAACGCCCGAAAACCCGCCGTCGTCGTGCAGATGCGCAACGGGCGTCCCGCCTTCGTCGTCGCGATCCAGCCCCGGTAGCGAGGGCGCCCGGAGGTCCCGCCTGCCGCTCCGGCCGCCCTCCTCGCGATGACCAAGTTTCTGCAGACCCTGCTCGACGGCCTGTCCGTGGGGGCGCTGTACGCCCTCATCGCGCTGGGCTACACGATGGTCTACGGGATTCTGCAGTTCATCAATTTCGCCCACAGCGACATCTTCGTGCTCGGCGCCTGGGTGTCGTTCACCATCGCCGTCGCGGCTGGCTGGGCCGACGGCAGCGCCCCGCTGGTCTCCAGCCTGCTTGTGCTGATCTCCGCGATGATCGTCTGCGGCGCAACCGGGTTCACGATCGAGCGGCTCGCCTACCGGCCGCTGCGCAGCGCCCCCCGGCTGAACGTCCTGATCACCGCGATCGGCGTGTCGCTGTTCCTCCAGAACGTGGGCCAGCTCAAGTGGTTCTTCGGCACGCAGCCGCAGCGGATGCCGGCGCTGCTCCCCGAGGTCAGCCTCCTCGAGATCTCCGGCGTGCGCGTGTATCTCGTGGACCTCATCGGCCTGACAACCTGCGTGCTCCTGATGCTCGGCCTGGAATGGCTTGTTTACCGGACCAAGCTCGGGCGCGCGATGCGGGCCGTCTCGTTCGACAGCAAGACCGCCTCGCTGATGGGCGTGCCGGTGGACGCCGTGGTGTCGTTCACCTTCGTTCTCGGCTCCTCGCTCGCGGCGGCGGCGGGGTTCCTCTATGCGATGAAATACCCCGGCCTGAATCAGCCGGCGCACGCGACGTGGGTGCTGCTCGGGCTGAAGGCCTTTGTGGCCGCGGTGATCGGCGGCATCGGCAATGTGCGCGGCGCGATGCTCGGCGGGATTCTGATCGGATTGATCGAGCTGTTCGGCGCCGCGTATCTGTCTCCGAATCTGCGGGACATCTACGTCTTCACGCTGCTGATCCTGGTGCTGCTCTTCCGGCCGACGGGGATCCTCGGAAATCCCGTGGCGGAGAAGGTCTAGCCGATGAGCCGGATGCCCGCCGCCCTGCGCGGCCCGGCGCCGATCCTCGCCGGGCTGCTCGCCGCCTGGGTCCTTCAGGCCTCGTCGGGGCCCCTCATGGGCCCCTTCTACACGAAGCTCCTGATGGACATCGGGATCAACATCATCCTCGCCGTGTCCCTGAACATGGTGAATGGCTTCACCGGACAGTTCTCGATCGGCCACGCGGGGTTCATGGCGCTCGGGGGCTATGTCGCCGGGGCGGTCACCTATTACGGGTCCTTCCGCCTGTGGAGCAGCTCCGCCTCGCACTTCGGAGCCGGCGATGCGCTCTTTCTCGTCGCGAGTCTTCTCGGCGGCTGCGTGGCGGCGATGGCGGGCTGGATCGTCGGTCTGCCGTCCCTGCGGCTGCGCGGCGACTACCTCGCGATCGTGACGCTCGGGTTCGGCGAGATCCTGCGCGTGCTGCTGCAGCAGACCGGCCCCGTGGTGCTGACCGCGGACGAGGCGAATGCCATGCCGGTGGCCTCGCTCGCGACGCGGCTCGGCGGCTCGCTCGGGTTCACCGGTCTGCCCTACTACACGAACGTCTTCTGGGTGAGCATCTGGGTGGCCGTGACGCTGATGGTGGCGCTCCGGGTGAAGTTCTCGAGCACGGGGCGCGCGCTCCTTTCGATCCGCGAGAACGAGATTGCCGCCGAGGCGGTGGGCATCCCGACCACGCGCTACAAGGTGCTCGCGTTCGTGATGGCGGCCTTCCTCGCCGGCATCGCCGGCTCGCTGTTCGCGCACGAGGTCGGCACCTCGCTGAACCCGCGCGAGCTCGGGTTCCAGAAGTCCTTCGACATCGTGATCATGGTGGTGCTGGGCGGCATGGGCTCGATCTCGGGCTCCGTGCTCGCGGCGGTGGTGCTCACGATCCTGCCGGAGCTGCTGCGCGGCATTTCCGAGTTCCGCATGCCGGTGTATGCGCTCCTTCTGATCCTGATGATGCTGATGCGTCCGCAGGGGCTGCTCGGCCTGCGCGAGATCTGGGAGCTGCGGTTCCGCCGCCGCGCTCCGGAGACGGCGGCATGAGCACCCTGCTCGAGGCGCGCGGGGTCTGCATCTCGTTCGGCGGCCTTAAGGCGGTCACGGATTTCGACCTCGGTCTGCCGCCGGGGATCCTGCACGGCCTCATCGGGCCGAACGGCGCCGGCAAGACAACGATCTTCAATCTGCTGACCGGGGTCTATCAGCCGACCGCGGGTGCGATCCGCCTCGACGCGCGCCCGCTCGTCGGGCTCTCGCCGCACCGCATCGCCGAGGCGGGCGTCGCGCGGACCTTCCAGAACATCCGCCTGTTCCCCGACCTGTCGGTGCTGGACAACGTGCGGATCGCCTGCCACCTGCGCGGCCGGCACACGCTCGCGTCGACGATCCTGCGGCTTCCAGGCCACGTGCGCGAAGAGAAGAAGATCCTCGACCGCTCGAGGGAGCTGCTCTCGCTCTTCGGGCTCGAGTCCCGCGCCGACGAGGCGGCCCGGTTCCTCCCCTACGGCGATCAGCGGCGGCTCGAAATCGCGCGCGCGCTCGCGACGGGCCCGCGGGTGGTGCTTCTCGACGAACCGGCGGCAGGGATGAACCCGCAGGAAACACGCTCCCTCGCCGAGCTGATCCGCTGGGTTCGGGACACCTTCTCGCTCACGATTCTTCTGATCGAGCACGACATGGGGCTCGTCATGGAAATCTGCGACCGGATCACGGTTCTCGATCACGGCGTCACGATCGCCGAAGGGGTTCCCTCGGCGATCCAGAACGACCGTGCGGTCATCGAGGCCTATCTGGGTGAGCCGGTGGATGCCGCGGGCGGCGCGCCGCCCGCACCGGGTCCGGAGCCGGCCTGACGATGGCGCCGCCGCTGCTCGAAGTCTCCGATCTCGACGTGCACTACGGCGCGATCCACGCGCTGCGCGGGATCTCGCTGTCCGTCGGCGCGGGGCAGATCGTCACCCTCATCGGAGCGAATGGCGCCGGCAAGTCCACCACTCTGCGCGCGATCTCGGGTCTGGTCCGGCCGACTCGCGGAAAGATCGTCTTCGACGGCCGGCCGATCGCCGGGCGGGCAGCGCACCTGATCGTGCGCGGCGGGCTGGCGCACGTGCCGGAGGGGCGCGGCATCTTTCCGAATCTCACCGTTGAGGAGAATCTGGAGATGGGCTCCTTCTGCCGGAAGGACCACGCCGCCGTCCGGCAGGACCGCGATGCCGCCTTCGCCCTCTTTCCCCGGATGAAGGAGCGCCTGCGGCAGAGCGCGGGCACGCTCTCCGGCGGGGAGCAGCAGATGCTTGCGATCGCCCGGGCGCTGCTCGGGCGGCCGCGTCTTCTGCTGCTCGACGAGCCCTCGCTCGGTCTCGCCCCCCAGCTCGTGCAGACGATCTTCCGGATCATCCGGGAGATCAACGAGCGGGGGACGACGATCTTCCTCGTTGAGCAGAACGCGCACATGGCGCCGCAGGTCGCCCACCACGCGTACGTGCTGGAGGTCGGGCGGGTGGTCATGAGCGACACCGCTGCACGGCTCGCGGCGAGCGACGAGGTCCGGAAGGCCTACCTGGGGCATGGTTAGAGCGGTCCCGGCGGCGCTGTTGCCGGCCCGCACGAACTGTCCACCACCCCTGCCGAAATGCGCCGGTCAGCGCATCATTCGCATCGGATGGCATGCCAGACCCAGGGCGGATCGGGAGGACCCGGACCGGAACCCTTCGTTGTTGACACTGTCTGGGGCGGTTCCTATACTGCGCCGGCTTCGTCACATGTGGAAAACGCAATGGTTCGAGGTCAATTCCTGGGGCCTCGCAGCCGCCTCATTCCGATCGGCGGAGAGCCAGCGCACATGACACGTTCCCGATCACAGCAGAGCCGGGCCGCGGCGGGCGCCGTTCTCGCGCTCGCGCTCACGCTCACCGCAGGGTGCTCGAGCATCACCGTCCGCAAGGAGATGCACGAGGCGAACGCCCTCTACAAGGCCGAAAAGTACGAGGAGGCCGTCACCCACTACAAGCGGGTGATCGAGGCCGACTCGACCCACATCGAGGCCTGGCTGAACATGGGCTACGCCTACCGGGCTCTGTTCCATCCCGGCTCGACGCACGAAAAAGACGTCGAGTACGCCCGCGCCGGCATCGACGCCTTTCGCAAGGTCATCGAGCTCGACCCCAGGAACGAAAAGGCGCAGCAGTATTTCCTCGACTTCTGCACCGTCGCGGAGCGGTACGACGAGGCGATCGGCTACTTCGAATCCGAGTTGAAGACCTCGCCGAACGACGCGCAGCTCATCCGGCAGATCGCCAGCCTCTACGGCAAGAAAGGCGACGCCGACAACGCTCTCAAGTACTTCAAGCGATGGACCGAGGTGGAGCCTTCGGATCCGGTCGCGTGGTACACCATTGGCGTCGCCTGCTGGGAGCGGTCGTACCGCCATAAGACGATGATCTCGGTCGAGGAGCGCGAGGCGGTGATCACGCAGGGCATCGCGGCGCTCGACAAGGCTCTGAAAATCAAGCCCGACTACTTCGACGCGCTCTCGTACATGAATCTCATCTATCGAGAGAAGGCCGACCTCGAGGCGAACCGCGGGAAGAACGCGGTCGCCGGGGCCGACTTCGAGACGGCGCAGACGTACATGAAGAAGGCCCTGGAAGTCCGCAACGCACAGATGAAAGCCCAGGCCGCGGGCGGATAGCCGGCAGGGAGCGACGATGTTCGATTCGATGCTGGAGTCGACAAACAAGAAGGGCGGGCGCTCGACTGCGCTGACGTTCCCGCTGTCGTTCCTCGCCCACGCGCTGCTGCTGGGAGCGATCCTCGGCGGATCGTATCTGGTCGTCGAAGCGGTGCAGGCGCCCGACCTGACGATCACGCTCGGCCTGGCGCCGCCGCCACCGCCGCCTCCTCCCCCGCCACCACCCCCTCCTGCCGGCAGCAACAAGCCGAAGGAAGAGATCATCGAAGAGAAGGTCGAGCCGATCAAACCCGACGAACCGGTGCAGCCGACCGAGGTCCCCGAGGAGATTCCCGAGCCGGCCGAAGACGCCGGCGTCGACGAAGGGGTCGAAGGGGGCGTCGAAGGCGGTGTGCCGGGCGGCGTGGTGGGCGGCGTCGTGGGCGGTACCGTCGGCGGCGTGCTCGGCGGCGTCCTGGGAGGGGTGCCGGGAGGGGTGCTGGGAGGGACCGGCGACGAGCCGATCCTGGTCGCCGGCGACGTCCGGCCGCCGGAGCTGCTCCAGAAGGTGCAGCCGGATTACCCGGACATGGCCCGCAAGGCGCGGGTCGAGGGGAAGGTCATCCTCGAGGCGATCATCGACACGAACGGCAACGTGGTCGATGTGAAGGTTCTGCGCTCCGTTCCGCTGCTCGACAAGGCGGCGATGGACGCGGTGCGCAGGTGGAAGTATCGGCCGGCCGTCCAGAACGGACGTCCGGTGAAGGTTTATTTCACGGTCATCGTGGACTTCACCCTGCGATAGGGTTCCGGCCACGATCGGCCGCAGCGGAGACGAAACCATGAACATGGATCTGATGCACATGTGGTCGCAGATGGGCTTCGTGGCCCGGGGTGTCGTCATCACGCTTCTCGTGATGTCGGTCTGGTCGATCGCCGTCGCGGTCGAGAAGTTCCGCTCGTACCGCACCTCCCGGCGCGAGTCGCTGGAGTACCTGCCGATCGTCACCCGCTGCCTCAAGGGCGACAAGCTGCAGGAGGCGGTCGACTCCTCCAAACGCTATAGGAACGCCCACCTGGCGAAGGTCGTCTCCGCCGGTCTGCTCGAATACCTGAACGAGTCCGGCTCCCGGAACGCCGAAATGACGGTCGAAACGGTCCGCCGGGCCCTCGAGCGCTCGCAGGCCCTCACCGCAGCCGAAATGAAGAAGGGTCTGCCGGCCCTCGCCACCATCGGGTCGACGGCGGCGTTCGTCGGGCTGTTCGGCACGGTGTTCGGCATCATCACCGCATTCCAGGGGATGGCAGCCTCCGGTTCGGGCGGCATCGGCGCCGTCTCGGCCGGTATCGCCGAGGCGCTCGTGACGACCGCCGTCGGCATCGCGGTGGCGATCATCGCCGTGGTGCTCTTCAACCACTTCACGAACAAGCTCGACCGGTTCAACGTCGAGATGTCCAACACGTCCTCGGAGCTGGTGGACTTCTTCCTCAAGAGACAGGCGAATGCAGGCCGGTGATCAGGGCGGCGGCGACGTCAAGGCGGAGATCAACGTCACTCCGCTCGTCGACGTCTGTCTCGTCCTTCTGATCATCTTCATGGTGATCACCCCGATGCTGCAGAAGGGCCGCCCCGTGAAGCTGCCGGACACCAATACGCCGGTGGCCCATCCGGACTCCGACGAGCAGCTCATCGTGTCGATCGAGAAGAACGGGAACATCTGGCTCGATACGACGCAGATCCAGAAGGATCAGTTCGTGAACCGGATGGCCGAGGAGTTCCAGCGGAGCACCAGCAAGAGCATCGTCCTGAAGGGCGACAAGGAGCTGAACTTCGGCGACGTGAAAGACGTGATGATCATGCTGAATACCGCCGGATTCGAGACGGTTGGCCTGATCACCCAGAAGCCGCAGACGTAGACGCGGGCGGTCAGGAGGCACAGTCATGGCAATGTCGGCAGGCGGCTCGGGCAAGGCGGAGATCAACGTCACGCCGCTCATCGACGTCGTGCTCGTGCTGCTGATCATCTTCATGGTGATCACCCCGCTGGTGCAGATGGGCTATGACCTGCAGATTCCGCGGAGGATCGAGAATCAGGACTATACCCCGCCCCCTCCTGACCAGGTCATCCTGTCGGTGGTCCTGGACCAGAACAAGGTCCGGATCTACATCAACAAGGAAGAAGTCCCCGAGGTCGAGCTGGGGACGCGGCTCGGCACCGCCTACAAGAACAAGCGGGACAAGCTCATGTTCCTGGCGGCCGACCGCAAGGTGAACTACGGGACCCTGATGCGGATCGTGGACATTGCCAAGAACGCCGCCGGCGAGAACGTCAAGATCGGCCTCGTGACCGACGACAAGATGACCGTCGGCCCGAACGCCGCGGGCCCCGCGGGCGCATAACCCTTCCCCCGCCCGGCGCGCATGTGCGCCGGAGCGGGCCGATCGGTGGCACCATGCGCCGGTGCCCGTCGTGACCGAACCCTCCTCACCCTTGCTTCCCGCCTCCTCCGCGTGGCGGTCCTTTTTGCGGGGTCACGCCGTTCTCGGCGGAAGCCTGTTCGCCGGGCTTGGTCTGCTGCACGCCGCCACCGGCACGGCAATCGTTCCGACCGCCATCCTCTCGGGTCTGCTGCTCCTGCTCACGGGTGTCGTGCTTCACGAGAGCGGCGTCCTGCGCGGCGGCGACGCAGGCGGGTTCGCCTTCGTCGAGGAGCAGCTCGGCCCGGCCGCGGCACTCGCCGCCCGATCCGCGCTGCTGCTCGACCTGGTGGTGGGGACCGCGATCCTCGCCGCGGTGAGCACCGCGCACGCGAACACCTTCCTCCCGGAGCTGCTCGGGTTCGACGCGGGGCATCTGACCGTCGGCGTCGGCGAGGATCGGCTGGAGTGGTTCTGGGCCGTCGAGACCCTGCTGCTCGTGCTGTCGCTGGTGCTCCTCGAAACGCGGCCCGTGCGCGAGCGCAGCCGCCTGCGCGAGACCGCGGGCCTTCTGTCCTTCGGGGCGCTCTGCCTTCTGATCGTCGCCGGCTTCGCCTGGGTCTGGGACGGCCGGGTCGTTACCGGCTCGTTCACTCTGCTGCCCCGCCTCTGGCGGAACGCCGCCTTCGGACCCGCGGTCGCGCTGCTCGTGTTCCTCGGGCTCGAGACGATCGTCACCGACGCCGCCGATGCGCCGGGCTCCGCGGGGCGTCCGCGCGCCGGGTTCCTGCCTCTGCTGCTGTCGGCCTCTCTGATCGTCGTCGCGCTGGCGCTGCTCGTACATTCGCGCAGCGACCCGGGGTTCACTCCGACGGTCGGCAGCGAGACCCCCCTCGTGACGCTCGCCGGCCGGATGCCGTTCGGCGCCGGAGCAGCATCCTTCGGCATCGCGGCGCTCGCCTGCGTCGTGCTGTTCTTCTCGGCCGAGGCGCTCTTCACCGCCGCGGCGCGGCTCCTCTCCTTCTCGGGAGTTCGCACTCCGGCGCACGTACTGCTCGCGGCGGCGCTCGTGCTGGGGTCGCTCGGGGTCGCATTCTTCCTCCCGGCCCACGACCCGCTCCAGGCGCTCGCGGGGCTCTTCTCGTTCGGCGTCTGCGGGGCGTACGGGCTTCAGGCCTGCGCCCTGGTGAGGGCGCGGCTGACTGGCGGCGCGATTCCGCACGGCCGTCCCCCGCTCGATCTTCCGGTTGCTGTCCCCGGCCTGCCGGGGACGCTGTCGCTGGCCGGCGCCGGAGCGGCGGTGGGGCTCTTCGGGGTGCTGGTTCTCGTGCTGGCGACGCACCCTCTGGCGCGCTGGGTCGGCCCCGTGGCCGTGGCGGCTGTTTCGCTCTTCGCGGCGCTCGGACGCGGGCGGGCGCGCCGCGGGACGGAGAGCGCCTGATGTCGCCCGTCTCCACCGGCGGTCTCGCCGTCGCCGCGCTCTTCCTGTCTGCCCAGGGCGCGGTCGTCGTGCGCGTGCTGCGTGAGGACCGGCGGCGCCTGGCAGCCCCGGTCGAACAGGTGCGCCGGAGCGTGGACACCCTGCGGCGCATCCTGGTTCCCATCATCCCGGCGCCGCACTCGGAGCGAGGCGTGCTGCTGGCCTGCCGGCTCGGCTCCGTGCAGGGGGCACGTCTGCTGATCCTGCACGTGATGGAGATCCCGCGGACTCTCCCGCTCTCCGCGCCGGCCCCGGAACTCGAAGCCGCCGCCACGCAGGGCCTGGAGCGCGCGCTTCGGATCGCCCGCGCCCACGGACTCGAGGCAGAGACGCACCGCGTGCGCGCCCGCATCGCCGGCGAGGAAATCGTCCGATTTGCCGTCGAGGCGGACGCCGATCTCATCGTGCTGGGCGCGAGGCCCCGCGGCGGGCTGCGCGACGAGATCCTCGGGCGCACCTCTGATATCGTTCTGCGCGAAGCGCCGTGCGAGGTGGTGCTCGACACGGCGCCTGCGGGCGTTCGGGCCCGCAACGGCGGGACGGAACGGTGAGGATCGTCATCCTGGGGTGCGGCCGGCTGGGGGCGCGCGCCGCCGCGGCGTTCCTGGCGCGCGGCGACGAGGTCGTGCTCGTGGACGCCGACGACGAAAAACTGCGCAACGCCCCCGAGTCCCCTCGTCTGACCGCCGTTCAGGGAGACGTGCAGGACGACCAGGCGCTCGACCGCGCCTTCGTGCAGCCCGCCGACGTCTGTCTCGTCGCGACCGGCCGGGACCCGCTGAACATCCTGCTGGCGCAGAAGGTGAAGACCCGCCAGTCGGTGCCCCGCGTTCTGCTGCGGATCTTCGATCCGGAGCTGGCCGGCGTGTACCGCACCCTGGGTCTGGAGGTCATATGCCCGACCCTGCAGGCGCTCGATGAGATCCAGCGGCTGACGGCGCCGCGCAAGGCGGCGCCATGAGCCGGCGGGACCGCTGATGTACGTGATCATCGTCGGAGGGAGCCGCGTCGGGTTTCACCTCGCGCGCCACCTGATCGAGCAGGGTCGCGAGGTGACCCTCATCGAGAAGGACCGCGCCCGCGCGCGGGCGATGCGGGCCCAGCTCGGCGACGCGCTGCAGATCGGCGACGGCGCCCGGGTGGAAACGCTGCGCCAGGCCGGCGCGAATCGCGCCGACGTCATGGTGGCGGTCACCGACTCCGACGAGACGAATCTGGTCACCTGCCAGATCGCGAAGGCGGTCTTCCTCAAGCCGCGCACGATCGCGCGGGTCTCCGACCCGCGCAACGAAGCGGTCTTCGGGGCCCTCGGCGTGGACCTGACCGTCTCGTCCACGCGGATCATCGACGCGATGATCGAGAAGCAGGTCGCCGCCGACGACGTCGTGATCCCGCTGCTCACCCTGCGCGGAGGCGACGTGGAGATCGTCGAGGTGCGCCTCTCCGACCAGTCGGCGCTGCTCGGCAAGCCGCTGCGCGAGCTGTCGCTGCCGTCGGAGTCGATCCTCGTGGCCGTGTTCCGCGGACGCCGGACACTGATTCCCCGCGGCGACACCGTGCTGCAGCCCGAGGACGAGCTGGTTGCGCTCGTCCGGCGCAGCGACGAGCCCGCGCTGCGCCGGCTGCTCTAGACGGAGACCCTCAGCGGCAGGACGAAAGCTCCCGGGCGGCAACGCACACGCCGGCGGGACCCCCTCTCCGGGAATCGCGGACGGTCCATCAGATTCGTTCTCCGCCGCCCGCTGCACCCCAGAGCCCTTGCCGGCAGAGGGAAATCATCGTAAAAGTGATGGTCCATTGATCCCGGGCCGTGCGGAGCGGCGCCTTCCGGGTCTCTTCGAGGGGAAACCTGATGCCGCCGATTTCCAGACGCTCTGAGGGTGTGTTCTGCCGTATTCCGTCGCACCGCATCGCAGCCATCCTCACCCTGTCGCTCGCCGGAACGGCGGCCCTCGCCGTGCAGGCCCCGGCGCCCCGATCGCTCGAGCCGCTGATCCGGGAGCCGCGATATATCCTAGAACAAGCCGCACCCGCGGCCCGAATCGGCGGTCCTGCCGAGGCGGCGGTGAACCGCTTTTCCGCGGTCGAGGGCGGCACATGGGACACCGACCTCGATCTGCGCACCGGCCGCACGCGCCTGCTCTCCGGGTCGGGAATCCCGATCCTGCCGGGCGCCGGCAACTCCCTCACCCCGGCCGACCTCGATCCGGGGCTCCTCGACGCGAACGGGCTGCCTTTCCTGCCCGCTCTCGAGGCCCGGATCCGTCTCTTCCTCGAGCGGCACCGCGAGATGTTCCTGCCCGCGCGCGGAGACCTCGTGCTCTCCCCCAACCGCTCCGCCGTGCTCGAGGACGGGCGCGTCGTGTTCGTGGACTTCGACTGGACGATCGACGGCGTGCCGGTGGACGGCGCCCGCGTGTTCGTGCGGATCAACAACGGTAACATCGTTCAGGCCGGAACCCGGCTGATCGTGGACTCGAACACCGCCACGACGCCGCTCATTGTGTCGCGCGAGGCTCTCGACCGGGCGTTCGCGCACGCGACCCTCCAGGGGGAGTCCGAATCCGTCGTTCAGTCGGGCCGGCTGCTTCTGGCTCCAGAAGCCGACGATTCCGAGCGGTACGACGGCCCCGCCGGCGCCGGCGCGCGGCTGCGCCTGGTGTGGGAGGTCGCGTTCACGCGCCGCGGCGAGATGGCGACCTGGACGGCGCGGGTGGACGCCCGCACCGGAGAGATCGTGAACTTCTGGGATGCCTCGATGTACGCCGGCCAGGTGCGCGGGGGCGTGTATCCCCGCAACCCCAACGACGCGGAAGTCGTGTGGCCGTTCCCGCAGACGCTCGTAAACGGCGCGGCATCGGCCGTCACCGACAACAACGGCCGGTTCACCGCGCCGGCGGGCGAGCTGTTCTCCGGCCTCGACGGCAAGTACTTCAACACGAACTGCATCGGCTGCACGAACCCGCAGCAGCCCGGGGTCGCGCGCTCCAACGGCACGTCGCTGCTCGATCTGGGCACCGGCGGGGGCGTGGACACCGTGGGGAACGGGCTTTCCACCAAGGCGGACCGCAACGCCTTCTATCACCTGAACATGGTGCGGCTCGTCGCCAAGAAGTGGCTGTCGAACACCTGGCTCGACACCCCCATGGCCGCGATCGTCAACATCAACAACTCGTGTAACGCGGTGTACACGGGGGTCGTGAACTTCTACCGCTCGAGCGCGGCGTGCAACAACACCGGCGAGATCGCCGACGTCATGCAGCATGAGTGGGGCCACGGCCTCGACTTCAATACCGCCGGCGGCGACGGCGCCACCAGCGAGGCGACCGCCGACACGACGGCCGTGCACATGACCCACAGTCCGCTGATCGGCCCGTACTTCCAGAAGTCGGGCGGCGCGGTCCGCAACCTCGACAAGGCGGTCGATCCGAAGGGCACCCTCACGAAGTCGAACCTGCTCAGCAAGTGCCCTGCCGGAAGCGGTCCCCTCGGCGGGGAGACGCACTGCGAGGGGGAGATCTACGGTCAGACGACCTGGGACCTGTCCACCGCGCTCGTCGCGAAGTACGGCCCGAACACCGGCTGGCGCGAGTCGGAGCGGATCTTCTTCGTGTCGCTGCCGCAGGCGACGACATATCTGAACAATCAGTCGGGGTCGGCCTACGACGCCTATCTCGTCGCGAACGACACCGACGGCAACCTGACCAACGGCACGCCCGACGCGACCGAGATCTACAACGCGTTCAACACGCACGAGATCGCCGGCACCCAGCGCCCCGGCGTCGCGCACTGCGCGCGGCCGGCCCAGCCCGTCGTGACCGCGACCCCGGGCTGTGACCAGATCAGCCTCTCCTGGCCCGCAGTCTCGGGCGCCACGTCCTACCGCGTTCAGAAGCACTGGCAGACCGGCGCCTCGCCGTTCCTCGTGGTCTCCACGGTGACCGGCACGTCCTACGTGGACACCGAGGTGACGACGGGAGTCACGTACCACTACGCCGTGCAGGCGGTGAACGCGAGCTCCTGCGAGTCAGGGATCGACACCGAGACGATTGCTTCGCCGATCGCCCGCCCGCGGCTGGATGTGATGGCCGTGCTGGCGGACGACACGCCGGCCGGCAACCGCAGCGGCACGATCGACCAGGGCGAGGCGGTGGATCTGCTCGTCACGCTGCAAAACGCCGGGGCGGCCTCTGCCACCGGCATCACCGGCACGCTGACTTCGAACACCTCGGGCGTCACCATCGTGAACGGCAACGCCTCGTTCCCGACCCTGTCGCCGGGCGCCGCCGCCAACGGGGTGGCGTCCTACCGGATCGCCCTCGCTTCCAATGTCCCCTGCGGCACGCCCATCGCCCTCACTCTTACGCTGTCGGCCACGGGGCTGGCCTGTCCGATCGAGACGAATGCGATCTCCCTGGAAATGGGCTCCCGGACGCCGGTGATCACCGACGACGCATTCGAAGCGAGTTCCGGCTGGGCTCACGACGCCGCGAACTCCACCGCCTCCACCGGGGCCTGGGTCCGTGGCGATCCTGTCGGCACGAACTACCAGCCCGAGGACGATACGACGCTGAACGGCGTCGCGGCCTGGTACACCGCTCAGAACCCGCTCGCTTCCGACAGCAGCGACGATGTCGACAGCGGCGTGGTGACGCTGCTCTCGCCGAACTTCAACCTTACCGGGCAGGTTTCCGCACGGCTGACGATCAACCGCTGGTTCGCCCAGCGGGACCTGGGCGACGACGCCGCGGGGGACTTCTTCCGGATCGAGCTGTCGAACAACGGTGGCTCGTCGTGGAGCACCCTCGAGACGGTGCCCGACACCGAGACCGCTCCCTACTGGCTCAAGCGCGACTTCCGGCTCGAGTCGGTGCTTCCGCTCACCTCCACGATGCGTGTGCGCGTGCGGGCGTCGGATGCGAACAAAGCCGGCGACAGCGGCGACATCCTCGAGGCGGCGGTGGACGACGTGAAGCTCACCGGCGTCACCTGCGACGCGACGCCGCCCTGCTTCATTCCGGCGACCTTCGCCGGGCTCGGCTCCGCGGGGGCGGGGCCGAATTGCGGCGAGGTGGACCTGAACTGGGCCGCGGCCAGCACGAACTGCCAGAACGCCACGATCCGGTACAACCTGTACCGCTCGACGGCCCCCGGGTTCACGCCGTCCCCGGCGAACCGCATCGCGACGAATCTCAACGTGCTGACCTTCCGCGACTCGCTGCTCGGGCCCGGCGCGACCTACTACTACATCGCCCGGGCGGTCGACAGCCGCTCCGGAGAGGAGACGAACAGCGTCACCAGGTCCACGGCGGCGTCTTCCGTCACCGACGTCGTGGCGCCGGTCTTCACCGGTCTGTCTTCGGCGTCCGGCGGCACGGGGTGCGGTGACACGCTCCTCGGCTGGAACGCCGCCGGCGAGTCGTGCAACGCACCGGTGGCGTATCGCGTCTATCGCTCGACGAACTCCGGCTTCGTTCCCTCCGGCGCCACGCTCCTGGCCGAGACGACCTCGCTCTCGTACCGGGACGCGGCGATCACGCCGGGGCAGTCGGTGACCTACGTGGTGCGCGCCATCGACCGGGCCGGCAACGAGGACTCGAACCTGATCCGCTCGACCGTCAACGCCACAATTCTCCCCCGCACGATCACACACGACGATTTCGAGCTCACGGCGGGCGGCTACACGCTTGGGACTCCGAACGACGCCGTGACCGGCATCTGGGACCGCGGCGATCCCGTGGACACCGGCGCGCAGCCCGGCGACGACGTGACGCCGTCTCCCGGCGTGAATGCCTGGGTCACGGGTCTTTCGGGCCCCGGCCTCGGCGACAACGACGTGGACGACGGCACGACCACGCTGCTCTCGCCCGTCATGGACCTGACCGGGATCGTCAATCCGACGCTCTCCTACTGGCGGTGGTACAGCAACGATCTGGGAGGCAATCCCGGAACCGACACCTTCTTCGTTCAGGTTTCGAACAATGCGGGCGGCTCCTGGGTCGATCTCGACAACACCCTCACCTCGTCGAATGCGTGGGTGAAGCGGTCGGTCGCGATCAGCCCCGTCATCCCGATCACGAACCAGATGCAGATCCGCTTCCAGGCCCAGGACCTGCCCGGAGCCGGGTCGGTCGTCGAGGCGGCCCTCGACGAGATCGACATCATCGAGCCGACCGGCGGCTGCAGCGGGTGTCCCGCCCCGGTGCCCGTCGGCTGGAACCTCCGCCTGAGCCGCTCCGGTCCCTCCGACGTCCTGCTGAACTGGACCACGGATCCGGGGACCGCGCCCGGCTACATGGTCTGGCAGGTCAGCGGACCGCAATTCAACCAGGCGCTGCGTCTGGGCGGGTCGGCCACCAAGACCTACACGCACCAGTCGGCGGTCGGACTGAACACCAGCCTCTTCTACTTCGTGAGCAGCGTGAACGCCTGCGGAGCGGAATCGGCCTTCGACACCGAGCCGTAAAGACCGCTCCAGCGGCGCATTTTCCGACGTGATGGCCCCCGGCGATGCCGGGGGCCTATGATTCCCCCGATGGCGATCCGTCCCCCCCGGCGCCTGCTCGCTGTTGCGGCCGCGGCGGTTTGCACCGCAGGCTGCGCAACTGCCGAAGCGGCGCGGCGGCCCGCGAAGGCGCCGGTGCCGGCGGAACCTCCGGCGGCGCAGTCCTGCCGGCAGAAGACCACCCGCATTGCCGCCGGCGAAACGCTCTATCGCATCGCCCGCCGCTATGGCGTGTCCGTCGCGGAGCTGGAGCGTGAGAACGGGATAACCGATCCGAGAGCCGTCCCCGCGGGGACGCTGCTTCGGATTCCCTGCGCCCGCGGCAGCTCGACGGCCCGCGCGAACGCCGAGGGGGTGATCGCGGACGCCGATTTCGTCATGGCCGACGAGCCGGCGGAGAGTCCCTGGGACTCCGGCAAGCCTGCGACTGCGGACGCCAGGGGCTCCGACGCGGGGGGCTGGTGCCCCGTGACCGACTCTCCGGACTGGATCTGGCCCCTCGCCGCGGGTGTCTCGAGCCGGTTCGGTCAGCGGCACGGCCGCCTGCACGCGGGCGTCGACCTGCGCGCCAAGCAAGAGACTCCGGTGCACTGCCCGCTCTGCGGCGTGGTGGCCTCGGTGCGGACGGGCACGCGCGGCTACGGCACGGTCGTCACCGTGGATCACGGCGGCGGCACGATCTCGCTCTACGCCCACCTGCTGCGCGCGATGGTCCACGACGGGGACCACGTGGCGCCCGGCGACGTGATCGGGCTGGTCGGGAGCACCGGCAACGCGACGGCGCCGCACCTGCACTTCGAGATCCGCCGCAACGGCGCTCCGATCGATCCGCTTCAGCTGCTCCCGGCCGCGTCCGCGACGACGGGCGCGCTGCTCTCCCCCGCCGGCCGTTAGTCCCCGCGCCCGTCAGGGCGTTCGCCCGCAGCCTGCGCCTGTACCCAGCCGCGCTGGGCCGAGCCGAGCTTCCCCGAGTCGCGGTGATGCGCGCGGTTCCCGAGGGCTCCTAATTCAGGCTGCGCGTCAATTCGACCCAGCGGACGCCGTCGCAGATCAGGGTCAGCGCGTCGTCGGCCGTGCAGGCCAGATCCCCGGCGAGCGCGAGATCCGCTCCATCGGCGATGCGCGCCCTGGAGGCGCCGCACAGGACGACGAGCTGGCGCCCCGCGTTCGCCGCGTCGCAGGTCCGGATTCTCGAAACGGTCCCCGAGCCGGTGAGCACGACCAGGTTGCATGCGTCGGCCCCGATCTCGGCCGCGGCCGCGGTGGGGGCGCACTGCGACTGCACGATGCCGACCCCGCGCGCCGTCCAGAGATGCGAGGTGAGCCGGGTCTTGGCGACGCCCCGAACGGTCGTTTCCAGGGCGCGGGTGCGGCTGTTCCAGCGCAGGCCGGCCCGGCCCTCGGACTCGCCGGTGCGCAGGTCGTCTCCCCAGAAGAGACTCGCGTCCTTCTCCAGGAGCACCGGGCCGCCGAAGGCGCCCGCCCACCACTTTTTCGCGTGCGCGCCAGCCGCCGGCTGGTCCTCGATCAGGATCCCGTAGAAGTTGTTGATCGTCGCCGTCCCGCCCCAGATGCAGCCGTTCGGCTCGTGGTCGCGCAACTCGAATCCCGCCATCAGATCGGCGGTCCAGTCGGCGCCGTTCCCCATGTGCCCCGCGTCGCAGAAGTTCGCCCAGTAGCCGATGACGCGGGGGAATGGGCCGACGCCGTCCTTCGCGAACCCGTCGATCGTGTTCTGCGCCGAGTAGTTGTACCAGGCGATGTTCGATTTCAGCGGCTTGTGCCGGCCCGCGGCGAATCGGCTGTTGTCCACCTTCATCTGGACGCCGTACAGGTAGTCGAAGTCGCCCCAGATCTCGCTGTAATCCACGTCCAGGCCCTTGAGGAAGACCACGGAGTCCTCATTCGCGACGTGCAGCTGCGGCTGGATCGTGAAGCCGGCGAGGTTACGTTGGTTCTTCGGCTGGTAGCGCAACCCCGGGCCGTCCCACGCGGTCTTGTCGTCCGGGAGCCTCCAGACGGGGCCGGTCTCGTAGCCTTCAGGAGAGGCGGTCGCCGCGCACCCGCACGGAGGAGCCGCGGTGTCGGCCACGCTGCAGGTCAGGGTGGCGGCGAACACACAGAGCGTCACTGCGGAGAACTCTGCTAACAACCATCGCCGGTGGACCGCCCGAGAAGTCTCGTATGGAGCCATGCCAGGTGCTCCCGAGGCAGGAATGCGCTGACACTACTCCCGGGAGCCGTGGGTGTCCATGGGGAGCGCAATCGAGAAGCGGGTGGGAAACAACACAACCGAAAAGCGGGCACTGCTGCACGCTGATGCAGGGTCCCGCCGCCGTTCTCTTACGGCGGGACAATCATGATCAAGCCTCACGGACGATTAGTACCGGTAAGCTGAACGCGTTGCCGCGCGTGCACACCCGGCCTATCAACCTGGTCATCTTCCAGGGTCCTTCAGCCACCTTGCGGTGGAGGGAGACCTCATCTCGAGGGGGGCTTCGCGCTTATATGCATTCAGCGCTTATCCTTTCCGAACACAGCTACCCGGCGCTGCTCCTGGCGGAACAACCGGAACACTGGAGGTTCGTCCTTTCCGGTCCTCTCGTACTAGGAAAGGCTCCTCTCAAGTCTCCTGCGCCCATGGCAGATAGGGACCGAACTGTCTCGCGACGTTCTAAACCCAGCTCACGTACCGCTTTAATCGGCGAACAGCCGAACCCTTGGGACCTACTTCAGCCCCAGGATGCGATGAGCCGACATCGAGGTGCCAAACCTTGCCGTCGATGTGAACTCTTGGGCAAGATAAGCCTGTTATCCCCGGCGTACCTTTTATCCGTTGAGCGATGGCCCTTCCATACAGAACCACCGGATCACTAAGTCCTGCTTTCGCACCTGCTCGACTTGTCTGTCTCGCAGTCAAGCTCCCTTGTGCCTTTGCACTCTACGGCTGATTTCCAAACAGCCTGAGGGAACCTTCGAGCGCCTCCGTTACACTTTGGGAGGCGACCGCCCCAGTCAAACTACCCGCCTAACGTTGTCCCTGGACCCGATAAGGGCCCTAGGTTAGAACCTCAGAGCCATAAGGGTGGTATCTCACTGTTGGCTCCACGCAAACCGAAGTTCACGCTTCAAAGCCTCCCACCTATTCTGCGCATACAGCACCGAAGTCCAACGCTAAGTTGTAGTAAAGGTGCACGGGGTCTTTCCGTCTAGCCACGGGTAACCTGCATCTTCACAGGTGCTACAGATTCGCTGAGCCCCTCGCCGAGACAGCGCCCAGATCGTTACGCCATTCGTGCAGGTCGGAACTTACCCGACAAGGAATTTCGCTACCTTAGGACCGTTCAACGTGTTACGACTGCGATACAGATGCAGCGGCCAGGACGTTTCCGCCTGGCTCTCCGTGTCGCCACGGAGTTCGGACCATATCATCCCTCCTTGAGGCTCGAGGGTCTGGCGTATGGTCTCTGAGGATTCTTCAATTCATTCCGGATCTGCTGCTCTGAGTAACGACGTTTCCCTCCGTCGTTCATGGTCGGAGAAGAACATCGGCTCACTCCGGAAAGGTCGAAGCCTTTCCTGCTGATTGCCCGCACCTCGAGGATTTTCACTGCCGCGGCGGCGGGCCCTGTCGGGCCCCGCGGCGAGTACCTGAGGATTCACCGGGTTTTCCAGCATATAGCCAGATTTGTTCTCGAAACTACAGCGGTCCAGCCTATAGTTACGGCCGCCGTTTACCGGGGCTTCGATTCAAAGCTTCGCCTTACGGCTGACCTCTCCTCTTAACCTTCCGGCACCGGGCAGGCGTCAGACCCTATACGTCGTCTTTTTTACTTCGCAGAGTCCTGTGTTTTTAGTAAACAGTCGCCTGGGCCAATTCACTGCGACCCCTTCGGGCTTCGGAGGGAAAACCTCCTGACCCTGGTGGGGCACCCCTTCTCCCGAAGTTACGGGGCTATTTTGCCGAGTTCCTTAGCGAGGGTTCTCTCACGCGCCTCGGGATTCTCTCCCTGTCTACCTGTGACGGTTTGCGGTACGGTCAGCCCGAAGACTCCTTAGAGGTTTTTCTCGGCAGCGTGGCATCGACAAGTTGGTTTGGCCGAAGCCGCACTTCCCCGCTTTCCTTGGAGTTGACCCTCCGGATTTTCCTGGAAGACCCTCCTACGATTGCGGCCGGGGACATCCATCACCCCGTATGTCTAGCCTCCTGCGTCACCCCATCGTGATAACGCCTTCGAACTGGTGCAGGAATGTTGACCTGCTTCCCATCGCGTACGCCTTTCGGCCTCGGCTTAGGGACCGACTAACCCTGAGCGGACGAACCTTCCTCAGGAAACCTTAGACTTTCGGCGAGTCCGATTCTCACGGACTTTATCGCTACTTGTGCCGGCAGAGTCTCTTCCGTGAGCCAGCACCGGTCCTCGTCGGTCCGGCTTGTATCTCTCACGGAATGCTCCCCTACTACTCTTCGAACCCGAAGGTTCGAACAATCCGCAGCTTCGGCAACAGGCTTGAGCCCCGTTACATTGTCGGCACAGAGTCGCTTGACCAGTGAGCTGTTACGCTTTCTTTAAAGGATGGCTGCTTCTAAGCCAACCTCCTGGTTGTCACAGCAACCCCACATCCTTTACCACTTAGCCTGTATTTTGGGGCCTTAGCTGGCGGGCTGGGTTGTTCCCCTTTCGACCACGGAGCTTATCCCCCGCAGTCTGACTCCCGAGATATGGGTTGGCGGAATTCGGAGTTTCGTTGGATTCAGCAACCTGGTAAGGCCCCTAGTCCATCGAGTACTCTACCGCCGCCAACAAACTCTCGAGGCTATCCCTAAAGATATTTCGGGGAGAACGAGCTATAACTGAGTTTGATTAGCCTTTCACCCCTACCCTCAGCTCATCCGAGCTGTTTTCAACCAACACCGGTTCGAGCCTCCACGCGGTGTTACCCGCGTTTCACTCTGGCCAAGGGTAGATCACTCAGCTTCGCGTCTACTCCGCGCGACTATGCGCCCTATTCAGACTCGCTTTCGCTTCGGCTCGCTTATCGCTTAACCTCGCCGCGCAGAGTAACTAGCCGGCTCATTATGCAAAAGGCACGCGGTCGGGCATTCCCTTGCGGGCATAGCCCTTCCACTGCTTGTAAACATGCGGTTTCAGGTACTATTTCACTCCCCTAACAGGGGTTCTTTTCACCTTTCCCTCACGGTACTGGTTCACTATCGGTCGCGGATGAGTATTTAGCCTTACGAGATGGTCCTCGCAGATTCCCACAAGGTTCCTCGTGCCCCGTGGTACTCGGGTGGTGTTCAAGGACTGGATCAGGTTTTCGCCTACGGGGCTGTTACCCTTTGTAGCCAGCCTTTCCAGACTGCTCGACTAACCTGATACCTGTAAGTCCCGACCCTGTCGTGACAAGATCCAGAACACTCCCACAACCCCGTCGATACAAAGCTCACGAGCTTGGCATACCGACGGTTTCGGCTGTTCCCCTTTCGCTCGCCGCTACTCGGGGAATCGCTGTTGCTTTCTCTTCCTGAGGGTACTGAGATGGTTCACTTCCCCTCGTTCGCTCCCGTCCCCCTATGAATTCAGGGGCGGGTGACCCGACATGACTCGGGCCGGGTTTCCCCATTCGGACATCCCCGGGTCGAAGCCTGCTTGCGGCTCACCGGGGCTTATCGCAGCTTGCTACGTCCTTCATCGCCTATCCGCGCCAAGGCATCCACCGCATGCTCTTACTAGCTTGATCATGAGATTCAAGCTCTCAGCGTGTAGCAGTTACCCACTTTTCGGTTGTCAAAGAGCGTGGCGCCCGGGGCTTTCGCCGCGGAGCCGGAATCTCTGGTGGAGGTAGGCGGGCTCGAACCGCCGGCCTCCTGCTTGCAAAGCAGGCGCTCTGCCAGCTGAGCTATACCCCCGAACTCGATCGGCGTCGCTTTCGACCTGGCCACCTTCGTGGTGGGCCTAGGTAGATTTGAACTACCGACCTCACGCTTATCAGGCGTGCGCTCTAGCCAACTGAGCTATAGGCCCGAAGCGCCGGCCGAGAAGCGACGAGTTTGCGAGGGAGTCAGACGCGGGGTCGCACAGCGACACCGCTCCGCCTGCTCCATGCTCTCTCAAAGCTGAATAGTGCGTACCGCGTCCGGACCGCCATATCGACCTGGAATTCTCGAGTCCTTGCGGACTCTGTGAATCCTAGAAAGGAGGTGATCCAGCCACAGGTTCTCCTACAGCTACCTTGTTACGACTTCACCCCAATCATCGACCACACCATAGGCGCCTGCCCCTCTTGCGAGTTGGCTCAGCGACTTCAAGTACAGCCGACTTTCGTGATGTGACGGGCGGTGTGTACAAGGCCCGGGAACGTATTCACCCCGGCATGCTGATCCGGGATTACTAGCGATTCCAACTTCATGCAGTCGAGTTGCAGACTGCAATCCGAACTGAGAGCGACTTTTTGGGATTAGCTCCACCTCGCGGCTTTGCGACCCTTTGTATCGCCCATTGTAGCACGTGTGTAGCCCTGGACATAGAGGCCATGAGGACTTGACGTCATCCCCACCTTCCTCCCCGTTTTCCGGGGCAGTCTCCCTAGAGTTCCCGGCATGACCCGATGGCAACTAGGGATAAGGGTTGCGCTCGTTGCGGGACTTAACCCAACATCTCACGACACGAGCTGACGACAGCCATGCAGCACCTCTGCAGCCACCCCGAAGGGAAACCTCTTTTCGGAGGCTGTCAGCTGCAGTTCAAACCCAGGTAAGGTTCTTCGCGTTGCGTCGAATTAAACCACATGCTCCACCGCTTGTGCGGGCCCCCGTCAATTCCTTTGAGTTTCAGCCTTGCGACCGTACTCCCCAGGCGGGGTGCTTATCGCGTTAGCTTCGGCACAGCAGGGGTCGATACCCACTACACCAAGCACCCATCGTTTACAGCCAGGACTACCAGGGTATCTAATCCTGTTTGCTCCCCTGGCTTTCGCGCCTCAGCGTCAGAACCGGTCCAGAGAGCCGCCTTCGCCACCGGTGTTCCTCCCAATATCTACGCATTTCACCGCTACACTGGGAATTCCACTCTCCTCTCCCGGCCTCGAGCAAAGAAGTATCAAACGCAATTCCTCGGTTGAGCCGAGGGATTTCACGTTCGACTTTCTTCGCCGCCTACGCGCCCTTTACGCCCAATAATTCCGAACAACGCTTGCCCCCTCCGTATTACCGCGGCTGCTGGCACGGAGTTAGCCGGGGCTTCCTTTGGTGGTACAGTCAGGCAGACGGGCTATTAACCCATCTGCATTTCTTCCCACTCGACAGGACTTTACGATCCGAAGACCTTCATCGTCCACGCGGCGTTGCTGGATCAGGCTTTCGCCCATTGTCCAAAATTCCTCACTGCTGCCTCCCGTAGGAGTCTGGACCGTGTCTCAGTTCCAGTGTGGCCGTTCACCCTCTCAGGCCGGCTACTGATCGTCGCCTTGGTAGGCCGTTACCCCACCAACTAGCTAATCAGCCGCGGGCCCATCCTCAAGCGGTCGGTCCGAAGATCCCGACCTTTGATCACGGAAGCCGAAGTCTCCGTGATGTCATGCGGTATTAGCACCTCTTTCGAGATGTTATTCCCCACTCGAGGGTAGGTTGCCCACGTGTTACTCACCCGTTTGCCGCTGTACTCAGGGATTGCTCCCCTTTCTCGCTCGACTTGCATGTGTTAAGCACGCCGCCAGCGTTCGTTCTGAGCCAGGATCAAACTCTCCAGTTATTGATATGGACGGTCCTTGGCAGGACCGTTTTTAACCAGAGTTGAAACCGACTCTTCCGAGTCAGCTTGCACAGTCATTGCAATGGCTGACCGGGGCGGAAACGCACTATTCAGTTTTCAAAGAGCTTGCTGCGGGGAACAGGCATCTTATGCGAATCCCGTTCCGGAAGTCAAGCGCGAACCGGGGAACAGGGTGCCAACACCTCGAGACGCCCGCCACCTCGCTATGGCAGCTCGCAGAACCTGGTAGCAGTAGAACAAATAAGACTCAATATAAACTATTCTGAACTGCTCGTCCACAGGAGTGTCGGGCCTGACCCCTTGCGAGGTCGGCCCGTCCCAACTATCCTGTGCAGGATTCGATTCTCGGATTGATCCGAACACAGGCGAAAATGAAGACTAAGCCCACGGCCAGGGTGGAACCGGACCTGTTGAAGCGCCTCGCGTCCCTAGCGTCGGGGGCCGCGTCGGCCGCCGGCAGGGAACTCTACCACCTGGAGTTCCGTCCCTCGGGCAGCGGCGGCGGGCTGCTTCGGGTCTTCATCGACTCCCCCTCCGGCATCACCCTCGAGGACTGCGAGCGGGTGTCCCGCAGGCTCTCCGCCGAGCTGGAGATCGAGGATCCGATCGCCGGCCGGTACACGCTGGAGGTGTCGTCGCCGGGAATCGAGCGCCCCCTCGTCACGGAGGAGCACTTCCGTCGTGTGGACGGGCAGATGGCGGAGGTGACCACCGTCGAGGCGATCGACGGAAGCCGGCACTTCGTGGGCCGTCTTCACGCCGCCGAAGACGGCGTCATCGAGATTTCAGCACGCGACGGGCGCCGCCTGCGTGTTCCGCTGTCCGGAATCGCACGCGCGCATCTGGTCATCGAGGGCCCGCCGTTTCCGCGCTGAGAATCGCGGCCTCCTGCTGTGGTAGGATAGGCATCTTTTTTCATAGGCCAGATGATGTCACACGACCTGTACCAGGCGATCGAACAGATCGGCCGAGAGAAAGGCATCGACACGGACACGGTGGTCGCCGCCGTTGAGGAGGCGTACGCCGCCGCGTCGCGCAAGTACTTTCGGACCAACGAGATGCTCGGCTCCCGGCTCAACCGGGCGACCGGGGACATCGAGGTGTTTGCGCGCCGGACCGTGGTCGAGACGATCGAGACCGAAGACGCCGAGATCAGCCTCGAAGACGCCCGCCAGATCCGTCCGGACGCCGCGCTCGGGGACGTGATCGAGATCAGCAAGCCGACCCCGAATCTCGGCCGGATCGCCGCGCAGGCCGCCAAGCAGGTCATCTACCAGAAGGTCAAGGAAGCCGAGCGCGAGAACATCCATCACGAGTTCAACGACCGCGTCGGTGAGCTCGTGAACGGAATCGTCAAGCGCTTCGAGCGGGGCGAGCTGGTGGTGGATCTCGGCAAGACCGAGGCGATCCTTCCCCGCCGAGAGCAGTCCCGCGCCGAGCACTACAACCCCGGCGACCGCATCCGCGTCATCATCGTGGATGTCGACAAGACCGGCAAGGGTCCGCAGGTCACGGTGTCGCGCACCGATCCGCGCCTGCTCGTGAAGCTGTTCGAAATGGAAGTGCCGGAGATCTACGACGGCACCGTCGTCGTCATGGCGGTGGCGCGCGAGGCCGGCGACCGGGCCAAGATCGCCGTCCGCTCCAAGGACCGCGACGTCGATCCGGTGGGCGCGTGCGTGGGTATCAAGGGCTCGCGCGTGCAGGCGGTCATCCGTGAGCTGCGCGGCGAGAAAATCGACATCGTCCAGTGGGACGACGACCCGCGCTCGTTCGTGCGCAACGCGCTCAATCCCGCGCAGATCAACCGGGTCAACGTGAAGAACGAGGCCCTTCGCGAGATGGAAGTGATCGTCGCCGACGATCAGCTTTCGCTCGCGATCGGCAAGAAGGGCCAGAACGTCCGGCTGGGGAGCCGTCTGGTCGGCTGGAACATCGAGATCAAGAGCGAGGCCGAGAAGAAGGCCGAGATCGAATCCGAGATGAGCCGGACCGAGGAGGCCAAGGTCGAGTTCCGCGCCATCGGCGGCCTCTCCTCGAGGACGATCGAAAAGCTGATCGAGGCCGGCTTCCGGTCTGTGGCGCAGGTCGCCGCGTCGAATCTCGACGATCTGACCGCCATGCCGGGCGTGGGGGAGAAACTCGCCCTGCGGATCTTCGACCTCTGCGCCGAGGCGGTCGACACCATCGCCGAGAAGAAGGCCCGGCTGCTCGAGAAGGCCGCGGCGGGATCCGACACGAGCGGGGACGACGAAGACGCGGCCGAGGTCCTGGACGCCGACGACGCCTCCGAGGAAGAGTAGCCTCTCCTTCCGGAGACGATGATGCCGGCCAAGATGCGCGTATTCCAGGTCGCAAAGCTGCTCAAGGTCGAGAAGAGCGAGATTCTCGACGCGCTCTCCGACATGGATCTTCCGATCACGTCGGATCTCGCTTCGCTCGAAGACTCGGTCGTCGAAGAGCTGAAGACTCTCTTCAAGCCCAAGCCGGCGAGCGCGAAGTCCAAACCCGCGCCCGTCGTCGCCAAGCCGGCGGTCAAGAAGGTCAAGAAGCCGGCCGACGCAGAGCCGCCCCCGCCGGGCGCGCAGCCCGCGGTGCAGCCCTCGGTCACCATGAGTCCGGCCGCGACGTCCATCCTCGGCGCGGCGGCCGCCGCTGCGGCTCCGCTTCATGCCGCAACTCCCGCGACGCATGCGCACCCGCCCGTGGGGCCCACACTCGGCACGACAGGCACCTATCTCCGTTACGACACGACGCCACCGCCCGCGCCGTCGGCTCCCGCCGCCGCATCGCCGGTGTCGCCGTCGCCGCAGCCGCCGGTCTGGCAGCGGCCGCAGTGGCCCGGCCGCGGCCCGTTCGCTCCCGGCTCGCGCCGCCCGATGCGCAAGAAGGGCGTGCCGGCGCCGCCGCCGACTCAGCAGAAGCCGTCGAAGCCCGAGCCCCCGCTGCCGGCCTCCGTCACGCTGACCGAAGGGGTCACGGTGAAGGAGCTGTCCGACAAGCTGGGCCGCAAGTCCAAGGACATCATCAAGAAGCTCCTCGACAAGGGCGCTTTCGTCACGATCAACATGCCGCTCGACCCGAAGCTCGCGCTCGGCATCTGCGAGGAGTACGGCGTCGAAGCGAAGGTCATCTCGTTCGAGGAGGAGCACAGCGTCGAAATCGCCGCCGACACCGGCGGCACTCTGGGTCCCCGCCCGCCGGTCGTCACGGTGATGGGCCACGTCGACCACGGCAAGACGTCGCTCCTCGACGCGATCCGCGTGGCGAATGTTGTCGCGTCGGAGCATGGTGGCATCACGCAGCACATCGGCGCGTACCACGTGCCTGTGCACGGCCGCAGCGTCGTCTTTCTCGACACTCCGGGCCACGAGGCGTTCACCCTCATGCGGGCCCGCGGCGCGCGGGTGACCGACATCGTCGTGCTCGTGGTGGCGGCCGACGACGGGGTCAAGCCGCAGACGATCGAGGCGATCGACCACGCGAAGGCAGCCGGCGTTCCGATCGTCGTCGCGATCAACAAGATCGACAAGCCGGGCGCCCTGCCCGACCGCGTGAAGCAGCAGCTCTCCGACCGCGGCCTGCTGGCCGAGGACTGGGGCGGCGACGTCGTCATGGTTGCGGTGTCGGCGAAGCAGCGCACCGGTCTCGAGCAGCTTCTCGAGATGCTGCTGCTCGTCGCCGACCTCAAGGAGCTCAAGGCGGCACCCGACCGCAACGCGACGGGGACGGTGCTCGAAGCCCGGCTCGACAAGACCCGCGGCCCGGTGGCGTCGTTCCTCGTGCAGGACGGCACGCTGCGCGCCGGCGACGCCTTCATCGCGGGCGCCGTCACCGGCAAGGTCCGCGCGCTGTTCGACGACTCGGGGGCGCCGGTGAAGTCGGCGGGGCCCTCGACGCCGGTCGAGGTGCTGGGCCTGCAGGACGTCCCGCGCGCCGGCGACCGGTTCCAGGTCGTCGCCGACGAGCGCGAAATCCGGCGCATCGCCTCGATCCGGCAGGAGAAGCTGCGCCAGGAATCGCTGCTGCGGTCCTCGCGACTCACCCTCGACCATCTGCACCAGCAAATCGCCACCGGCACCGTGAAGGAGCTGCCGGTGATCCTGAAAGCCGACGTGCAGGGGTCCGTCGAGGTCCTGGCGAAGTCGATCGCCGATCTCTCGAACGAGCAGGTCAAGCTGCGGATCATCCACTCCGGCACCGGCGCGATCACCGAGACCGACGTGCTGCTGGCCTCGGCGTCGAACGCAGTCATCGTGGGCTTCAACGTCCGCCCCGAGCGGTCGGCGTCCGAGCTGGCCGAGAAGGAGCAGGTGGACGTCCGGCTCCACTCGATCATCTACGACGTGACCGAGGAGATCCGGAAGGCGATGACCGGCCTGCTCGAGCCGACGTTCAAGGAAACCTATCTCGGGCGCGCGGAGGTGCGCGAGACGTTCCGCATCCCGAAGATCGGCGTCATCGCCGGCTGCATGGCCGCCGACGGGCGCATCACGCGCACCGCCGAGGTGCGGCTGCTGCGCGACGGCGTCGTCGTTTACGAGGGAAAGATCGCCTCGCTCAAGCGCTTCAAGGACGACGCCTCCGAGGTGAAGGCGGGGTTCGAGTGCGGCATCGGGCTCGACCGCTTCGACGACATCAAGATCGGCGACGTCATCGAAGCGTTCACGATGGAGCGGGTGGCGCCGCAGCTCGCCGTTTAGCCGCCTCCGCCTTCCGCTTCCGCACGGGGGAAGCGCGTCATGACAGTCGGCCTTCTGACACTGGAGCTCTTCCTCCCCGCGTCCGGGTCTCTCAAGGAGAAGCGCCAGGTGATTCAGGGACTCCTGCGCCGTCTGCGCAACCGTCAGAACGTCGCCGCCGCCGAGGTGGGCTACCAGGATCTGTGGCAGCGTGCGACCGTCGCGTTCGTCAGCGTCGGCGCCTCGCAGACGATCCTCGATCAGATTTTCGACGCGGTGGTCGCCGAGGCGGAGCGCGCCGTGCCCGGCGAGGTCGTGCGCGCCGAGCGCGAGTTCCTGGGCTGAGAGGAGTGAACCGATGACCCGCCGCTCACGCCGCGTCGCCGACGAGATCCGGGGAGAGATCGCGCGGCTGTTGCTGCGCGAGGCGCACGACCCGCGCCTGGGATTCGTCACGATCACCGCGGTCGAGATGTCCCCCGACCTCCGCTCGGCGCGCGTCTTCGTCTCGACCCTGGAGGGCGGCGAGAAGCGCGCGCACTCGCTCGAGGCGCTGCGCAGCGCCGCCGGCTTCCTGCGCCGCGAGGTGGGGCACAACCTGGGTCTGCGCTTCGCCCCCGCCCTGGACTTCCGGATCGACACCTCGATCGAGACCGGCCGCCGCATCGAGGATCTGCTCAAGCCCCGCGACGGGGACACCGGTGAAGAACCCGATCCTTCCGCCTGAGACGGGCGGCCCTCCCGAAGGGCTGCTGCTCGTGAACAAGCCGCGGGGGCCCAGCAGCCACGCCGTCGTCGCCGGGCTCCGCCGCGCGCTGGGGCAGCCCCGCGCCGGCCACACCGGGACACTCGATCCCGAGGCCTCGGGACTCCTCGTCGTTCTGCTGGGGCGCGCGACCCGCATCGGCCGCTATCTCCCCGAGCAGATCAAGGAGTACGACGGGACGATCGCCCTGGGACTCCGCACCGCGACCGACGACGCCGCCGGCGAAGTGCTCTCACGGTGGGACGGACCGATGCCGGCGGACGAGGCGATCGCGCACGCCGCGGCGGCGCTGACGGGGACCATCTCACAGCGGCCGCCGGACTTCTCCGCGAAGAAGGTTGGCGGCGTGCGCTCCTACCGCCGGGCGCGCCGCGGGAAGAGCCTCGATCTTGAGCCGGTGGAAGTCGTCGTCCGCGAATTCCGGATCGAACGGGGATCCGGTCCGATCCGGGGCTTCCGGGCGTCGGTGAGCACGGGCACGTACATCAGGGCGCTGGCGCGTGATCTTGGCGAGGCCCTGGGGTGCGGCGCCAGTCTTCACAGCCTCCGCCGCGTCGCGTCCGGCCCGTTTCGCCTCGGGGACGCGCTCGATCCCGGTGCACCCCCGGCGACCCTCCGGGAACGGGTGCTTCCCCCGGCCGGGATCCCGGTGCAGGTGCCAACGGTCACTCTGGAGCCTCCGCAGGCGACCGCGTTCCTCTGCGGACGGGCGGTGAGCCTGCCGCCGGACGCGCACGCGCAATCGCCCGGCCCCGTCCGTGTCCTCTCCGATCACGGGACCCTTCTGGGATTCGCCGAGTCGGCCCCCGGTCCCGGCGGCGCGGTGCTCTCCCCCAGGGTCGTTCTCCAGGACCGCGAGGACGGCCCGCCGGGGGAGGCTGTGATATAGTTTGCCGCTTCGCAGGGGATTGTCGTGTTACCGCTCCGGGGGACCCCGGAGCGAAGCAGGAGGCAGCAGCTTGGCGTTCACCAAGGACCAGAAGCAGGCGTTGATCGAAGGCAACCGGGTGCACGGGACGGATACGGGGTCACCCGAGGTCCAGATTGCCCTCCTCTCGCAGCGGATCGACTATCTGACGGAGCATTTCAAGTCCCACGCAAAGGATCACCACTCTCGCCAGGGACTTTTCAAGATCGTCGGCAAGCGGCGCCGCCTGCTCGACTATCTCAAGCAGAGCAGCCCGGACCGTTATCAGGGAATCATCCGGAAGCTCGGCATCCGCAAGTGACTCACCGGGGTTTTCCGGCCGCGTCCGTCCCGCTGCCGGGCCCGCAAGCCCACGAACACTCCGGCCGCTCCATGGGCCGGCCGCAGTGCACCACTTCGCGCGGATCGGTCCGCGCATCCCTAACCATGCGGCGGAGGACGTCGGGGGTGTGAGCGGGGGATCGGGCGCGCGCGCTCGATCCTCCGCTCATGCTCCCGGGCCCCGCCCGGAGGTACTGGCGTGCCAACAACGAGAACAGTGGATCTGGGGGGCCAACCCCTGTCCTTCGAGACCGGGCGCCTTGCCCGGCAGGCCGACGGCGCGGTGCTCGTGCGCTTCGGCGACACAGTCGTCCTGGTCACCGTCGTCGCACAGAAGCGGCCCAAGGAGGGGATCGACTTCCTGCCCCTCACGGTGGACTACCGCGAGAACACCTACGCCGCCGGCAAGATCCCAGGCGGCTTCTTCAAGCGCGAGGGACGGGCCAACGAAAAAGAGACGCTCACTTCGCGGCTGATCGACCGGCCGCTCCGGCCGCTGTTTCCGGACGGCTGGAACTACGAGACGCAGGTCATCGCGCTCGTGCTCTCCGCCGACATCGAGAACGATCCGGATGTCCTGGCGGTCACCGGCGCGTCGGCGGCGCTCGCGATCTCGAACATCCCCTTCCCCACCCCGATCGCTGCGGTTCGCGTCGGCATCGTGGACGGCTCCTACGTCATCAATCCGACGACGTCGCAGCTCACGCGCAGCACGCTCGACCTCGTCGTCGCCGGCACCGCCGACGCGATCGTCATGGTCGAGGCGGGTGCGCGCGAAGTCTCGGAGCCCGAGGTCCTGGGCGCTCTCTACGCCGGGCATGACGCGGTCAAGGCCATCGTCGGCGCCATCGAGGCGATGCGCAAGGAGATCGGGCGCGAGAAGCGAACGGTCACGGCGCACGGCCCCGACGAGGCGCTGCGGGCCGGGATCGCGGCGAAGGTCCGCGGGCCGCTGCGCGACGCCATGATGATCAAGGGAAAGCTCGTCTCCTACGCGAAGCAGGACGCCCTGCACGACGAGCTCCTGGCGGCGGTCCCCGAAGGGCCCGACGCGGCGAAGCGGAAGTCCGACATCAAGACGATCTTTCACGACCTGCAGAACGAGATCCTGCACGCCGAGGTGCTCAAGGAGCGCAAGCGCCTCGACGGGCGGCGCATGGACGAGATCCGTCCGATCACGTGCGAAGTCGGCGTGCTTCCGCGCACGCACGGCTCGGCCGTCTTCACCCGCGGCGAGACGCAGGCCCTGGTGACGACGACGCTCGGCACCTCGGCCGACGCGCAGATCATCGATTTCATGGAAGAGGAAGGCACCAAGCGCTTCATGCTGCATTACAACTTCCCGCCGTTCTCCGTCGGCGAGGTGAAGTTCCTGCGCGGCCCCGGCCGGCGCGAGATCGGGCACGGCGCGCTCGCCGAGCGGGCGCTGCGGCCGATGATGCCGCCCGAGGAGGCCTGGCCGTACACGATCCGCATCGTCTCCGACATCCTGGAATCCAACGGCTCGTCCTCGATGGCCTCGATCTGCGGCGGCGCCCTGTCGCTGATGGACGCCGGCGTCCCGCTCAAGCGGCCGGTCGCCGGCATCGCGATGGGCCTCGTGAAGGAGGGCGACGCCTTTGGCGTGCTCAGCGACATCGCCGGCGCCGAGGACCACTACGGCGACATGGACTTCAAGGTCGCCGGGACCCGCGAGGGGATCACCGCGCTGCAGATGGACATCAAGATCGGCGGGATCACCCGCGACATCATGCAGGCGGCCCTCGAGCAGGCGCGCGCCGGGCGCATGACGATCCTCGAGATCATGGAGCGCACGCTCGCCGCGCCGCGCGCCGACATCTCGTCCTTCGCGCCGAGAATCATCACGATCCAGATCCCGAAGGACAAGATCCGGGAGGTCATCGGACCCGGCGGCAAGATGATCCGCTCGATCGTCGAGCGGACCGGGGCCAAGATCGACATCCAGGACGACGGCCGCGTGGATATCGCCTCGACCGACGAGGATTCGGCGATGCGGGCGGTGGAGATCATCAAGGAGCTCACCGCCGAAGCCGAGCTCGGGAAGATCTATCTCGGCAAGGTGGTCCGCGTGGTGAACTTCGGCGCCTTCGTCGAGATCCTGCCCGGCGTCGAGGGGCTGCTCCACGTCTCCGAGATCGCGGAGCACCGCGTGAAGGAAGTGACCGACGAGATCCACGAGGGGGACGAGGTCCTCGTGAAGGTCATCGACATCGACGCCCAGAACCGGGTGCGGCTCTCCCGGAAGGCGGCGATGCGGGAGCGCTCCGGTCAGCCGGCGGAGGCGGCCCCTCCTCCCCAGAGAGGGGCCGGCGCCACGCCGCGCAGCTGATCCCCCTCGGGGCCTCGGGGTTACTGCAGCTCGACCAGGTCGCCCATCGTGATCTCCCGGGCCGACTCCGTGATCTTGATCGCGGAGGTGTCGGCGCGGGCGGTGATCACGAGGCCGGTCCCCAGAAGCTTGCGGGCGAACTCGGGACCGCCTTCGTTCGGGCGAAAGATGTAGACGCGGGCGCCGGGGACGTAGCCGTCTCCGCTGCCCGCCATCACCTGGACCACGTCGCCCTGACCGACCGACATCAGATTCTCGTCGGAGGCGACGATCATGCCGCCCGCCTTGCCGGAGGGCTGCGTTGTGTAGCGGTGCATCGCCTTGTGCAGCAGGCCGACCGGCGCCACTCCATCCCACGTCTCGACCAGCGCATCGCCGGTCACGATGTCGGCGCAGGACTCAATGACCTCGGCGGTCGCGGTGCGCGCCTCGGACGTGATGACTTTCAGCCGGGCCCGGCGCGAGACCAGGACGCCCACCGGCTTGCCGCCCGCGGGAGGCAGGACCTCGTGCTCGGCACGGATCACGTCGAACTCGTGGCCGGCCGAGACGCCGTCCTCGGTACCGCGATTGATGTAGACCACCTCGCCCTCGCCGAAGGCCAGATTCGTCTCCTGGTCGGGGATGGCGACCTGCGCCTGCGGCAGCTCGAACAGGGTGTCGATGTACGAGGTGCACTGCAGGTCGTGCCGGTCCGCCAGCGGAATTTCGCGGGGGACGCGCGGAGCCGGAGCTTCGGGCTCGATTCCCGCGCCGAATGGAAGCGCGTCCTCGGGCATGCCGGCCATGTCGCCTTCGGCCGAATCGACCGGCGGCGCCGTCTCGGCGGCCGCGAGGATCATGGGCGCCGCGCCGGGGAGCACGAGCGGGTCGCCGGGGTAGATCCAGTGCGAGTCCATGATCCAGCGGTTCCGATCCCAGATCTGCGGCCAGACCCACGGGCTGCCCAGCACCTTGCCGGAGAGGTCCCACAGGGTGTCGCCGGTCTCGATCAGATGGACCATGTCGCCTTCCGCCGGCTTCGGCGGATCCCACGCCGTCCAGTGCGAGTCCACCAGCTTCAGCGTGGCGGGCGGGTGCGCGCTCGTCGGGCGGCTCATCAGCTCCGGGTCCACCGGAGCGGGCGTCGCCTCCGGAGTCTCCGCGGCAGGAGCCGGCTCCACCGAAGGCGCGGGGGCCGGAGCTTCTTCCGCGCGGACCGGCGCTGAAATCGCGACGGCCAGAATCAGCAGGGCAGGCGCGGACGCAATAAGAAATCTGCGGGTCGAGTGATCGATGGCCATGATTGCTCCCGGAAGTGGGCGTTTGGATGCCAGGCAGGCACCCCGGGGCAATATAGGTCCCGCCCCGCGGATTTCAATCGGGGGGGACGGGGGCGGTCAGGGCCCTTCGGCAGGCTCAGGGCGGGCCGGTGTTCTCGTAGAAAGACAGGCCCGTGTCGCCATGAACCACCGTCCGGAGCAGGCCCAGGGAGCCGGCTCCCGGGGCCGGGGGACGCCTGGAATCGTGCTCCAGGACGAAGAGGCCCGGCGGGGCGCCCCCCAGGAGGGCCAGGATCCGCTCACCCAGGTCTCCGGCCCACGGAGGATCCGCGAAGACCAGGTCCCGGGGCCCCGGCCGTCCGGCCCCCTCGAGAAACGCGACTACGTCGGTCTCGTGAATCGCCGATCGGTCCGCAGCCCCGCAGGCGGCGACGTTCGCGCGCAGCGCCTCGAGAGCGGCCCGGTCCCTCTCGACGAAGATGGCGAGCTCCGCACCGCGCGACAGGGCCTCGAGCCCGACGGCGCCGGTGCCGGCGCACAGATCGAACACGCGCGCGCCCGCGATGCGCGTCGCCAGGATCGAGAACAGCGCCTCGCGCGCCCTGTCGGCGGTCGGCCGGACGGAGTCTCCGCGCGGCGCCTTCAGCCTGCGCCCGCGCGCCGTGCCGGCGATGATGCGCATGCGTCAGCGGGACCGCGGCCGGCGCCCCCTGCCCCCTCCGCGCGCGCCGCCGCGGCCATGGCCCCCGCCCTCTCCCGGCCGCCTCCCGCTTCCGCCCCGCCCCGGCCCGCGCCGGTGACCGCCGCCGTCGTCGTGGGCGCCAGGATCGTAGTTGCCGTGCGCCAGACGGGTGAGCTGCTGGCCGATCAGCTCCTCGATCTCGCGAACGCTCTGCTCGTCGCGCGGCGTGAATAGGGAGAGTGCGCGGCCGGTCTTGTCGAGACGGCCGGTGCGGCCGATCCGGTGAACGTAGTCCTCGGTCACGATCGGCATGTCGTAGTTGAAGACGTGCGTGATGTCGTCGATGTCCAGGCCGCGGCCCGCCACATCGGTGGCGACGAGCATCCGCACACCGCCGTCGCGGAACGCCTGGATCACCCGCTCGCGGTTCGCCTGCGAGAGGTCCGAGGAGATCGAATGGACGTCCCAGCCGGCGCGGCGGATGCGCGCCGCCAGCTCGGTCGTCGCCTTCTTGGTGGAGGTGAAGATGATCGCCTTCGCCGGCTGCTCGATGCGCAGCAGCTCCAGGAGCAAGTCCGCCTTGCGCCCCTCCGAGACGCGGTAGAAGAGCTGCACGATCCCCGGCGGCACGGTGACTCGCGGCTCCAGCCGGAACTCCAGCGGGTAGAGCATGTACCGGTGGGCGAGCTGCATGATCGGCGGCGGCAGCGTCGCGGAAAAGAGCATCGTCTGCCGGCTCATCGGCGCCTTCCGCATGATCAGGTCGATGTCGGCGATGAAGCCCATGTCCAGCATCCGGTCCGCCTCGTCGAGCACGAGCCAGCGGATGCGCCGGAGCGGCAGATACCCGGAGTTGATGAAGTCGATCAGCCGGCCCGGGGTCCCGACGACGATGTCGAGCCCGTTGAGCAGAAGCTGTTTCTGATGGCCGAGCGACGTGCCGCCGTAGATGACGTCCGAGGAGATGCCAAGAGGCTTCGCGATCTTCTCGGCCTCCGCGCCGACCTGCAGCGCCAGCTCGCGCGTGGGGCAGACGATGAGCGCCTGAGGCTCCCCCGCTGGCTTGAGCTTGTCCACGATCGGAATCAGGAAGGCGAGCGTCTTGCCGCTTCCGGTCCGCGCCACGCCGACGATGTCGTCGCCGCCGAGCGCCGGCCGGATGCACACCTCCTGGATCGGCGTGCACTGGCTGAAGCCCTCGCCAGCCAGCACCGCCTGCAGCCGCTCGTTGACGCCGAGCTCCGCGAATGTCATTCCCTCTCCCCGGCGCCGCGCGCCGCGTCCTAGAACATTCCCCGTATCTTCATGGCGCTGAGACTCTCACGGAACCAGCGCATCTCGGGCACGTCCAGCAGGAAGGTCCCTTCGATCCGCTCCTGCTCGTACGGAAAGCTCGTCGGCAGCCGCGGCAGGTCGGCTTCGCGGATGGCGTCGGACGAGGCCAGGTCCAGCGGCTGGATGCTCGATGGGGTCACGAGCTCGATCTTCGAGACATTGCCGTTGCGCTCGACGGTGAAGCGGAGCACCGCCTTCCCCTTGAGACCGGGCCGGCCCTGAAGCTGCGCCTCGCGCTCGAACGCAAGCAGGCTCACGTAGAGCCGCTCGTGCCACTTGATCTTGATCCGCTGATACATCTGCGGCCACCAGTCGCTCCAGTCGAAGTCCGGATGCTCGAAGGTGAAGTTCGCCGTCGCGCCGGTGTCGAACGGAACACCCAGGTCCATGCCTCGCCGCGGGCGGCGTCCTGAGGCGCCGGGGTCGAAGCCACCCGCTCCCGGCGAGGGTTTCCTGGGCGCCGAGGGCAGTCCGCTCGTGCCGGACGGCAGATCCGGCGTCGTCGAGAGCGGGGGGGAGTTTCCCGGCGCCGCGGGCCGGCTGTCGCCCCGATCCATCGCGCCAGTCAGCGACTCGGAGTCCGGCGTTCCTTTCTGCGCCGGATCCTTCTGCGGAGCGCCCTTCTGGGCATCGGGCGGGCCCGGCGGCTTCTCGGTCGGCGTGCCCCCGGCCGAAGGTTTCGGCGGAGGCGGCACCGGAGGAGTGTCCCCCATCCGGTTCGGCTCAGCGAGCGGCACGATCGGCGTCAGCGGTTCCGCGGCGGGGGGCGGAGTCTGCTGCGCTTTCGGCGCCGGCGGCGCGGCGGGCCCTGGCAGCACCGGCGCCGGGATCGGCTGGGGCTGTACGAAAGTCATCGGCACCGCCTCCTCCTGCGGCGGCGTGACGGGCAGCGCCGGCTTCTCCTCGAGACTGATCCAGAGAAGGATCCCCACCGAGATCAGGTGGAAGATCCCCGACGCCGCGAGGTCCGACAGGATGCGCCGGGGATCGCGCGAGCCGCCGGGCCCGGGGCTGCGGTCTCCCTCCACGAGGCGCAGGGCCTGCTGCAGCGGGGAGTCGTCGGACCGGACGAGACGGTCGAAACCGGGACGCAGGGATGGATCGCCCAGAGGAGCCTCAGCCGATCGACGCCGCGATGCGGTGGAACTCGCGGCGGAGCGCATTCATCTCGCGGCAGCGCACCGCCGGGTGGACCCTGTTCGTCATGAGCGCGTAGACCCGCGCGCGCCGCGGATCGAGCCACAGCGACGGCCCGGTGAACCCGTTGTGTCCGAACGACTCCGGCGGCAGCACTCCCTCCGCGGCCGAACCGGCTGTGGCGCCCCCCTGCCAGCCGATCGTGCGGACCTCGCCGGCGGCGGGGAGCGGTGCCTGCGCCAGGGCCCGCGATGCGGGGGACAGGAGCCCGCGGCCCCTCCCGAGATACTCCCGTGCCACGGCGATGACATCCTCCAGGGTCCCGAACAGACCCGCGGACCCGGCCACACCCCCCAGGGTTCCGACGTTCGCGTCGTGCACCGTGCCGCGCAGCACGCCGGGGCGCCAACCATCGTAGTGCAGGCCCCGTTCCGCCACCATTGCGCGCTCCGTCTCCTGGTCTTTCTCGGTCGGGGCGATCCGGCCGGCGTCCGCGGCCGGCGGAAGGAACCGCAGAGTGATACACCCCAGCGGCCCGGCCACGTGACGCTCGGTGAGCCGGTCCAGACTCTCGCCCGAGGCCCGCTCGAGGATCGCGCCGAGCAGGATGAACCCGAGATCGGAGTAGACGGCCCTCTCCCCCGGCGGCGCCTCGAGCGGGAGCGCCGCGATCGCCGCGAGATAGGCCGCTGCCGTGGCGCCGTGCGTGTACAGCGGGTGCCACGCCGGCAGTCCCGAGCGGTGCGAGGCGAGATGGGCGAGGGTGATGCGCGCGTGGTCCGCGCCGTCGAGCTCGGGGAGCCAGCGCGCCGCCGGCTGCTCGAGCGCGACCGCTCCCTGCTCCACGAGCCGCAGGAGGATCGTCGTCGTGGCGAGAGGCTTGGTGAGCGAGGCGAGATCCCAGATCGTGTCGGCGGATGCCGGCTCTTCGCGGGGAAGCACCGCGCGCAGACCCTGTGCTCCCGAGAGAAGCCCGGAGCCGGGGTCGTCGATCCCCCAGACCGCGCCCGGAATGTCGCCGGCGGCGATCCGGCCCTCCAGCCACCGCGCCAGCAGCTCGACGCCGGTGTCGTCGGGTCCGCGCGCCATGGCGCTCAGGCGGTCCGCGCGGCCGACTCGGCGCCGGCGCGGATCGCATCGGTGATACGCAGCGCGAGCGCCAGCGCCTCGCGCCCTTCAACCCCCGGCACGATCACCGGCCCTTCGCCCGCCGCGGCGGCGAGGAAGGCCGAGATCTCGCGGCGCAGCGGCTCGTCGTCCGCGAGCGCCAGCCGTTCGCGGCGGATCGCCGGCGCGGCGCCCGGCGGCGCTTCGAGCCAGGCGTGGTCGAGCGAGCGCTCGGCGTAGTCGAGCGAGAAGTAGGCGCGCGGCTCGAAGACCCGGAGCTTGCGCACTTTCTGATCGGAGATCCGGCTCGCGGTCAGATTGGCGACACAGCCGGTGTCGAAGACGACGCGCGCATTCGCGATGTCCACCGTGTGCGTCAGCGCGCCGACGCCGATCGCCGCCACCTCCGTCGCCCGCCCCTTCGTGAGGGCGAGGATCGCGTCGAGGTCGTGGATCATCAGGTCCAGCACGACGTCGATATCGGTGCTGCGGGCCGAAAACGAGCCCAGCCGCTGCGCTTCGATGAACCGCGGGCGCTCCGCGCGGACCTGCAGAGCCGCCAGCGCCGGATTGAACCGCTCGGTCTGGCCGACGGCGAGCACCGCCCCCGAGGCGGCGGCCGCGGCGATCAGGCCGTCGGCCTCGGCGACGCTGCGGGCGATCGGCTTCTCGACCAGGACGTGAATCCCCGCCTCGAGCAGTGGACGCGCCACCGATTCGTGCGCGATGGTCGGCACCGCCACGCTGACGGCGTCGACCTGGCCGGCGAGACCGGCCGGATCGGTGAGGGCCAGCGCGCCGTGCGGCCCGGCGAACTCCCGCGCGCGGGCCGGATCGCTGTCCACGACGGCGACGAGCCGCGCCCTCGGGTCGGCGGCATGAAGGCGCACGTGATGACGGCCCAGGTGGCCGGCGCCGATCACCGCCGTGCGCAGCGTCTTCACCCGATGACGCCCCGCTCCGAGGACCTGACGAACGCCAGCAGATACGCGACCTCGGGAATCTTCCCGTCGGTCTCTTCGATCTCTGCCAGGGCCGCATCGCGGCTCTTCTTCGATCGGAACAGCGTCCGGTAGGCCCGCTTGAGGGCCGTGATCGACTCCTCGGGGCAGCCGCGCCGGCGGAGGCCGACGAGATTCGGTCCGTGGCCCTCGGCCCGGTTGCCGACGGTCAGGCAATAAGGAAGCGCGTCCTGCGTGATGACCGAGTAGCCCCCCACGAAGGCGTCGCGTCCGATCCGGCAGAACTGGTGCACGCCCGAGAACGCGCCGATCGTCGCGCCGTCCTCCACGTCCACGTGGCCGGCGAGCGTGGCCGCGTTCGCGAAGATGATCCCCGATCCGACGTGGCAGTCGTGGGCGATGTGCACGCCGGCCATCAGGAGGTTCCGGTCGCCGATCGACGTGAGCCCGCCGCCGCCCGCCGTCCCGAGATTGAGCGTGACCGATTCGCGGATCACATTGTCCGATCCGACGGTGAGCCGCGTGTCCTCGCCCTTGTACTTCAGATCCTGGGGCGGCAGGCCGACCGACGCGAACGGAAAGATCCGGCACCGGTCGCCGATCTCGGTGCTGCCGTCGATCACGACGTGCGACGCGATCTGGCAGCCGGCGCCGATCTTCACCCTCGGGCCGATGACCGTGAATGGCCCCACCGTGGTTCCGGGGCCCAGCACCGCCCCCGGCGCGACGACCGCGCGGGGATCGACCGCGGCGGTCCCGCTCACGGCCGGCCGGTCCGGTCCACGAGCGCCGAGAGGATTTCCGCCTCGCAGGCGAGCGCGCCGCCGACAGTGGCAACGCCCTTCATCCGGCAGGCGCGCGGGCGCAGATGCAGGACCTCGAGCTCCATCCGCACCTGGTCCCCCGGAACGACCGGCCGCCGGAACCGGGCCGACTCGATACCGGTGAAATACACCAGCTTGTCCTTGCGGTCCGGCATCGACGAAAGGATGAGCACGCCGCCGACCTGAGCCATCGCTTCGACGATCAGGACGCCCGGCATGACCGGCTGACCGGGAAAGTGCCCGGCGAAGAACGGCTCGTTGAAGGTGACGTTCTTGATGCCCACGATCCGCTTCTTCTCTTCGATCTCGAGAATCCGGTCCACGAGCAGGAACGGATAGCGGTGCGGGAGCGTGTCGAGAATCTGCATCGGGTCCATTACGCCGGGTCCCCCCCCTGCGGGCGGCCCTCGAGGGCCGCGAGTCTCTGTTCCAGCGCCAGCAGGCGCGCCCGCAGCCGCGGCAGCGCCGCGACGAGCGCCGTGCTGCGCTTCCACGCTCTGTGATCGCGCGCCGGATAGCCCGCGACGAACGACCCGTCGGGGATGTCCCCGGTCACCACGCTCTTCCCGGCGACCTGCACGCCGCTGCCGATCTTGACGTGGCCCACCGACCCCGACTGACCGGCCATGACGGTGCGGTCCCCCACGTGCGTGCTGCCGGCGATGCCGGCTTGCGCCACGATGAAGCAGTCCTCGCCGATCCGTACGCCGTGCGCGATCTGCACGAGGTTGTCGATCTTTGTTCCGCGGCCGATGACCGTCTCGCCGAGCGAAGCCCGGTCGACGCAGGAGTTCGCGCCGATTTCGACGTCGTCGCCGATGCGCACCGTTCCGACCTGAGGGATCTTCTGATGGCGCCCTTCCGCGGTCGCATATCCGAATCCGTCGGAGCCGATCACCGCCCCGGCCTGAACGATGACGCGGTCTCCGAGAAGGACCCCGTCCGCGAGGATCACGCCCGGATGCAGCAGGCAGCCTGCGCCGACGACGGCGCCGGAGCCGACGTGGCAGCCTGCGCCGACGCGGGTTCCGGCTCCGATCCGGACGCCGTCGGCGATCGTCGCGAGCGGCCCCACCGACACACCGGCGGCGAGCACCGCGCCGGGGGCGACGGACGCCCCCTTCGCGACTCCCTCGGGCCACGCGGCGGGCGGGTGGAAGAGCGGCACGAGGACCGCCAGCGCGGCGTACGGGTCCGCGACCACGACCCGGACCGGGCCGCGTCCCGGGTCCAGACGCGGCGTCGTGAGCAGGGCCGCCGCCTTCGAGGTCCCGGCACGCTCCCGGTAGCGCACGTTCCCGAGGAACGTGAGATCCCCCGGCCCGGCGTCGTCGAGCGGCCGCAGCGCCGTGACGACACCGCTCCCGTCGCCGGCGACATGACCGCCGACGCGGGCTGCGATCTCGGCCACGGTGAAGCGGCGGCTCATCGGCCCGGCACAGGCTCCGCTACCGGCGCGGCGGCTTCGGCGGCGTCGCGGGCTTCGGCGCGGGGGGCGCCGGCGACATCGCGTTCAGCCTCTGGATGATCTGCGGCGTGAGATCGGCGGTCTCGCCTGCGAAGACGCACTGGTCGCGCTCGAGGATCAGCGTGTACTTGCCTTCGCGCCCCAGCGCCTCGACCGAGGAGATGACCTTCTCCTGAAACGCCGACTGGGCCTCGTTGAACTCGATCTGCCACTCCCGCTGCGCGCTCTCGCGGGCGGTCTGCAGCTCGTTCTGCTTCTTCTGCAGGTCCTTTTCCATCGCGCTGCGCCGCTCGGGAGAGAGCGAGAGCGCCTGCGCGGAGAGCTGCTCGGTGAGCCCCTTCAGCTCTTTTTCCTTGTCGGCGAGAGTCGTCTGCTTGGACTCCTGGAAATCCTTGAGACCCTTCTGGATGCGCTGCCCTTCGGCGGTCTCGGCGGCGACCCGCGCGAACTCGAAAACGCCGATCTTCGTCTCCTGGGCGGGGGCGAGGCCGGGAGCGAGCAGCGCTCCGGCCGCCATGAGAACTGCGGCGGTCCTTTTCACGGTGATCCTCCTGTTTGCGGGAACGCCCGGGGGCGCCCTAGAAGCTCTGTCCGATCGAAAACTGGAAATTGTTGGTCGTGTCGAACTCCCGGTCCTGGATCGAGCGGCCGAAGATGAATCGCAGCGGGGCCTGGAAGACCGGGAGGAAGATCCTCGCCTCGAGCCCCACCGAAGCGCGCAGTTCGTTCGGGTCCCAGCCCGTGTCCTCCGCGCCGAACATCGCCACGTCGACGAAGGCCGCGAGAACGAACGGCCCTCCCGCCGAGAAAGCGTACTCGAACTGACCCAGTCCGTAGCGGTCCGCGCCCACCAGCAGGGGCCGCAGCCCGCCGGTGCAGCGGCTGTCCCCTGGCGTGAAGTCGAACCGCTCGTCGCAGAATACCTCGATCTTCCGCCCGAAGATGTCCCGGCCCTTGTAGCGCACCAGTTTGTCGCGGTCCGCCTCGATCCGCGTCCCATCCACGCTGATGAAGCGGATCGGGGACAGGGTCCGGGTCTCGAAGACGCGGGGGCCGACCTGGTCCCCGCCCAGGTAGTAGCGCTCGAAACGGGGGATCCCGAGGACGTTTCCGGATTCCACGAGCGCGTTGCCGATCAGCGCGAGGCCGCCGAACTCCGCGTGGACCCCGAAGTAGGTCTTCTTCGTCAACGGGAGATACTTCGTGCCTCGAATCAGCGGCTTCGTATAGCTGTTGTCCCCGCCCAGATACCGCCCCGCGATCTGGCTCGAGACGGAAAACGCCATTCCCGCCGTCGGGCGGAACGGGTTGTTGATCCGGTCGTAGGAGAAGATCGGGGTCAGCGAGCCGACGCGCGTGTGCGCCTGGTTCTGCGAGCCCTGCGAATCGAAGGCCGGCTGCGCCTCGGTGAAATTCACCGTCTCGAACGAGTAGACCCCCTGGAGCAGGGTGAAGTCGCCCAGGCGGCGCCCGAGGATCAGCGAGAGTCCGCGGCCGGACTGGTTGGCGTTCTGCGCGAAATCCACGTCGCGGCGAAAGATGCTGAACCCGGCGGTGATCGGCTTGCCGAGGAAATACGGCTCGGTGAACGACAGGGTGTAGCGATTGGAGCTGCCGCCCACCTGCATCGAGACACCCAGAATCTCGCCGCGGCCCAGGAAGTTCCGCGTGGAGTACGATCCGGCGAAGAAGAAGCCAGCGGTTCCCGAATAGCCGCCTCCGACCTGGATCTCGTTGCGGCCCTTCTCCTCGGTCCGGACGAGCACCCTCACGCGGTCGGTTCCCGGGATCGGCTCCAGGATCGGGTCTTCCGTCGGCCCGATGAACCCGAGCTGGTTCAGCTTGAAGACCGACAGGTCGAGCTTCCGCTTGCTGATCAGCCCCCCTTCCGACAGGCGCATCTCGCGGCGCAGCACCTCGTCGCGCGTCGTCACATTCCCCTGGAACTCGATGCGGTCCACGATGTAGGGTCGGTCCTCGCGAATGTCGATCTTCACGTCCGCGATGTTGCCTTCGCGCTTCTGCACGCTGCGGCCGATGGACGCGTAGATGTAGCCGCGGTCCCCGTAGGCGATGCGAAGGTTCTCGATGCCAGCGTCGAGCATGGCGCGGTTCAGGACCCAGCCCGACTGGATCGGGATCGAGCGGATGACCTGATCGTCGGCGAAAACCGTGTTCCCGGTCGTCGTGATCTCGCCGAGCCGGTACTGGGTCCCCTCCGCGACGCGCACGGTGAGATAGACCCACTTCCGCCTTTTCCCCTCGGCCTTCTCGGCTTCCTTGTTGGCCTTCTTGTGCGCCTTCTCCTCCTCCTTCAGGCGCTTCTCGCGCTCCTTCCCGGTCTCGTCGTCGGGGATCGGCGCCGGCTCCGGAGCGGGCGGAAGCTCGACGGGCGGCGAGACCACGGTATCGGACGGGGTTTCGCCCTCCTTCACGCCGCTCTCGCGGATCTCGAGCTGCGCCGGACGGATCTCGACGTCGAGATAGCCCAGGTTCTGATACAGCTCGCGGACCTTCTCGATATCCTGGTCGTATTTCGCCGGAAAATAGATGTCCTTGCCGTTGATCGACGTGAAGATCGAGTGCTCGCGCGTGAGTTTCATCGCCGACTTCAGCTTGTGATCCGAGAAGACGGTGTTGCCGATGAAGTCGATGTCGTGGATCCGGGTCCGGGCCCCCTGGCGGATCCGGAACCGGACGGCGCTCGACTGGTCCGAGACCGGCGTGATCTCGGCGGTCACGGTGGCGTCGAGGTAGCCCTTCTCTCCCAGCAGGTCCCGGATCGTCTCCCGTGCCCGCGCGATGAGGCGCCGGTCCACGGGTCTGCCGATCGCCAGATCCACCCCGCGTTCCTTGAAGCGGTCGTCGATGTTCGTGCGCGTGATCGCCCGCACCTCGTCGTATTCCAGCGAAACGATCACCGGCCGCTCCGTGACGGTGAAGATCACGATCGTGCCGGTCCTGCCCTGCTCCGCGTCCGCGCGCAGGTCGGAGAACAGACCCCGCTCCCAGAGCCGACGGAAGGCGTCCCGGACCGCCGCCTCGCTGTAGGGCTGTCCCGCGCGCAGACCGGAGGCGAACACGAAGGCGTCCTTCGTCATCCGCTTGAGCCCGCGGACCTCGACCGACTCGATCGTGCCCCCGTCGGCCGCCCACACCGCGGGCGCCATCAGGGCACTGATCAAGAGGGCAAGGACGAGCGGCGCGCGGACACGCAGGCCTCTCCGCCCGCCGGCCGGCGGACGGCCGAAAACAAAGGACATGGGCGTGAATTATGCTTCAGGAAGGCGTGCGCCCGCCAGATTCCGCGGGCGTCCGGAAGGGTCCCCGGACCCGTTCCTGCGGCGTCTAAGTCGTGACTTCCGAAACGCTCCGGAACGCGAGGCGATCCCCCTCGCGGTAGACCTCGACTTCGCCCCGCTCGGGGAACTTGCCCTGGATCAGATTCTCCGAAAGGGCGTCCTCGATATGCCGCTGGATCGCCCGCCGCAGAGGCCTCGCCCCATACGAGCGGTCGTGGCAGGTCGTATTGACCAGCCAGCGGTAGGCGTCGTCGGTGAGGGCGATGCGGAAGTTGCGGTCGGCGAGCGTCCCGTTGAGCTGGGAGATCATCAGCCGCGCGACCTGCAGCAGGTCGGCCTCGGTGAGTGCGTCGAAGACGATGATCTCGTCGATCCGGTTGATGAACTCCGGCGAGAGATTCCGCTTCACTTCGGCCATCACCAGCTCGCGCCGGCCGCGGTCCCCCGCGCCGGGCGTGGCCGACTCGAATCCGAGCTTGCCGCCCTTCGAGAGTTCTGTGCTGCCCAGATTCGACGTCATGATGATGATCGCGTTCTTGAAGTCCACCATGTCGCCGTAGGCGTCGGTGATCACGCCGTCATCCAGCACCTGCAGCAGGATGTTCAGGACGTCCGGGTGGGCCTTTTCGATCTCGTCGAGAAGGATGACCGAATAGGGCTTGCGCTTGATTCGCTCCGTGAGCTGGCCCCCCTCCTCGTGGCCGACGTATCCCGGCGGCGAGCCGATCATCTTGGCGATCGCGTGCTTCTCCATGTACTCGGACATGTCGAAGCGGACCAGGGCCTTGTCGTTGCCGAACAGGAACTCCGCCAGGGTGCGGGCCATTTCGGTCTTTCCGACCCCCGTGGGTCCCAGGAAGATGAACGACCCGACCGGACGCCCGGGGCTCTTCAGCCCGGCGCGGGAGCGGCGGATGGCGCGGGCGAGCGCCGAGATCGCCGCCTGCTGGCTGACGATCCGGCGGTGCATGTACTCCTCCATGTGCAGGAGCTTGTCCATCTCCTCCTGCATGACGGAGGAGAGCGGGATCCCGGTCCAGCGGGAGATGACCTCTTCGATGTCGTTGCGGCCCACCTCGAGGATCGTATTGGCCTCTTCCTCGTAGCGGCTCTTCAGCGCTTCGGCGCGCTTGCGCAGCTCGACCTCGGTGTCGTGGAAGCCGACCGCCTTGTCGAAGTCCTTGCGGGAGAGCGCGCCCTTCATCCCCTCGACCGCCTTGCGGATCTCGCGCTCGACCTTCTTCATTTCCATGAAGGCGGTCCGCTTGCGCAGCTTGACCCAGGCGCCCGCTTCGTCGATGACGTCGATCGCCTTGTCGGGCAGGAACCGGTCGGGGATGTAGCGGTTGCTCTGATACACGGCGGAGCGGATCGCCTCTTCGCTGTAGCGCACGCCGTGGAACCGCTCGTAGCGCTCCTTCACGCCCTGCAGGATCTGGATCGTCTCGTGCTCCGACGGCGGGACGATCTTGATCGCCTCGAAGCGCCGCACGAGAGCGCGGTCCTTCTCGATGTACTTGTGAAAGTCGCGCGGCGTCGTGGCGCCGATGCACTGCACCTCGCCGCGCGAGAGGGCCGGTTTGAGGATGTTGGCCGCGTCGAGGCTGCCCTCTGCCGAGCCGGCGCCGATCAGCGAGTGGATCTCGTCGATGAAGATGATCACCTCGTCGGAGCCGGTCAGCTCCGCGATGATCCCCTTCAGCCGCTCCTCGAACTGGCCGCGGTATTTCGTGCCGGCGACGATCAGCGACAGATCGAGCGCCAGGATCCGCTTGCCCATGAGGGTCTGCGGCACCTGCGCCTCGATGATCCGCGTCGCCAGTCCCTCGACGATTGCCGTCTTGCCGACGCCCGGGTCGCCCAGCAGCACCGGATTGTTCTTCCGGCGGCGGGAGAGCACCTGCACGACGCGCTCGAGCTCCTCTTCGCGCCCGATCAGAGGGTCGAAGGCATTGCGCATCGCCATGTCCGTGAGGTCGCGTGCGAATTCGTTGAGAAACGGCGTTTCTTTCTTCTTCTTGGGGAGGGACTTGCGCTTGGCAATCGCCAGGGCGTCCTCGCGGACCGAATAGAGGCGCATCCCGCGCTCCCCGAGCAGCCGTCCGGCGGTCGAGTCCTCGACGCGCAGGAGGCCCAGCAGCAGATGCTCGGTGCCGATGTACGGGTGCAGCAGCCGTTCGGCCTCTTCCTCGGCGAAGGCCAGGACCCTCTTCGTCTCCTCGCTGAACGGAATCTCGACCGAGGCGGCGGTCTTCTCGCGGGAGGATCCCTTGGTTTCCAGCTCGCCCTGCAGCAGCTCGAGGGAGACGTTCGACCGGCTGAAGAGCTCGCGCGTGACCTCTTCCCCCTCCTTCAGGAGGCCGAGAAGGATGTGCTCCGTCCCGATGACGCGGCTCCCCTGCTGGCTCGCCTCATAACGGGCGAGGAACAGGATCCGCTTCGCCTTCTCGGTGAATTTCTCGAACATGCCCGATCGTCCTCAGTGCCGGCCAGGCGCCGCCGGCGGCTCGCTCCCCGCACGCGCCCCCGCTGCGGGGCCCCAGCGCACATCTTCCCAGGCGACTTCCCGAAGCCGCCCGTTCTCGAGCTGCAGGATCCGGCGGCACTGCCGGGCCAGCCGCTCGTTGTGCGTCGCGAGAACCGCCGTCACGCGGTGCGTCGCCACGACACCAGACAGCATATTGAATACTCCCTCACCCGTCGCAGGGTCAAGGTTGCCGGTCGGCTCGTCGGCCAGCAGCAGCGCGGGGCGCGGCACGAGCGCGCGCGCAATCGCCACCCTCTGCTGCTCCCCCCCCGACAGCTCGGAGGGCCGGTGGGTCAGACGCTCCGCCAGACCCAGCTCCACGAGGCTCTCCCTGGCCCGGGCGCGCGCTTCGGAGCCCGGCATGCGCGCGATGAGCAGCGGCATCATGACGTTTTCCAGCGCCGAGAACTCCGGCAGCAGATTGTGGAACTGGAACACGAACCCGACGAGCCGGCCGCGCAGCGCCGCGAGCGCCGACGGGTCCCGGCCGTGCAACGGCTCATCCCCCAGCCAGATCTCCCCTGCGTCCGGCCTGTCGAGGCCGCCCAGCAGATGCAGCAGCGTGCTCTTGCCAACGCCCGAGGCGCCGACGACCGCGACGAGGTCGCCGTGAGAGGCGTCGAGGTCGCAGCCTCGAAGCACAGAGATGGAGCGGCCATCTCCCGCAATGTAGGCCTTGTCCAGCCGTCGCGCCCGCAGGCCCTCACTCATAGCGGAGCGCCTGGGCCGGATCGAGCCGGGAGGCCTTCCAGGCCGGGTACAGGGTGGCCAGGAACGAAATCGCCACCGCCATCAGGGCGACCGCAAGGGCGTCCTCGGGCCGCGCGCGGAACGGGACGTGGCTGATGTAGTAGACCTCCGGATCGAGCCGGATGATCTGCCAGTGATCCAGCGCCGTCGCCGCGCCGAACCCGGCGAGGACCCCGCCGATCGTCCCGGCCAGACCGATCACGAGCCCCTGCAGCATGAAGAGCAGCATGATCCCGCGCGTGCCGGCCCCCATCGAGACGAGGGCCCCGATGTCGCGGACCTTTTCCATGACGAGCAGGATCAGCGTGGAGACGATGTTCAGCGCCCCGACGCAGACGATCAGGCTGATCGCGATGAAGAGCGTCAGCTTCTCCCATTTCATCGCCGCCAGCAGCGAGTGATTGCGGGCCAGCAGGTCGTCCACCACCCAGCCGGCGCCGAGCGCGGCGCGCAGTCTTCCTTCGACCTCCGCGATGCGGTTCGTGTCCTCGACCCGCGCCGAGACCCAGGAGCCCCCGTTGACCGAGAAGAGACGGCAGGCGAGCCGGAGCGGGATGAACGCGCGCGTCGCGTTCGACTCGTAGAGACCGGCATCGAAGACCCCGGCCACCTCGAACCACGCGGTGCGCGGGATGACTCCCCAGGGGGTGAGCCGCGGAGCGACGAGCGTCGCCTGCAGACGGTCCCCCGGCTCCGCGCGGAGCGCCCGCGCCAGGTCCAGGCCGAGCAGGATCGGCGCGACGGCGTCCCCCTCCTTCCACTCCGCGATCGGATCGAACGAGCCGGCGGTGAAGGCGCCCGGCGCCGCGACCGCGCGGCCCTCGCCGCTCGGCTCCACACCCAGCAGCTCGACCTTCTCGGCCGAGCCGGAGGCGGCGAGCAGGGCATACCCCTGCGCGACCGGCGATGCGGCCTGGATCCCGGGAACGCCCCGCACCTGGCGCAGAACCTCCGAGACGTCCGTGCCATCCCCGAGGTCCGCTCCTCCCCTCAGCCGCAGCACCTGGATATGGGCATGGCCGCCGAAGATCCGCGCGCGGATGTCCTCCTCGAATCCGGTCATCAGGGCGAGCGCGATGATCAGCGCCGCGGTCCCCGTGGCGACACCCAGAATTGAAATGAAGGTGATCAGCGAGACGAAGGTCTGCTTGCGCTTCGCGCCCAGATAGCGGAAGGCGACGAACGCTTCCCAGCCGAAGCGCGCCGTGGAGGGCACCGGCTCAGTCTTTCCGGCGCGTCGCGGTCCAGGCGCCCGAAGCTGCGGATCCGTCGGCCAGGCTGTAGTTCTGCCACGAGCCGCGGATAGTGGTGCCCCCCGCCTCGAGGAATCCGTCCAGTTCCGAGGAGCGGCCCAGCTTCGAGTCGATCCTCTGGAGATAGATCTTTCCGCTGACGATCGTTCCCTGGAGACTCCCCTTCCATCCGCCCTGCAGCGTGTACTGCCCGGTCACCAGGGTCCCGGTCTGCTTGAGAATGAAGGTGCCCCGGTCTCCTGATGGCAGAAGAGCGACATCCCATGTGCCGGTGAGCGGCTCCTGCTCGCGGGGATGTGCGACCTTGAGCGCGGCGATCCGTTCCTCGATGAGCCCCAGCCGGCGCAGCCCCTCCCGCAGCGCTCCCGCCGACTCCTGCCAGCGCGAGAACGCCTCGCTCGCCGCCGCCTGTGCGAGGGCGGCGTCTTCGACGGCGCGGTCGAGATCGCCGGACGTGCGCGCCGGGGAGGGCGGCTCCGCCGGGGCCGGTCCAGGCGCTTCGGGATTCGGGATGTCGGGATTGACGGCGGTGACCCGGTCGGCCAGGCGCTTCTGTGCGCCGAGGAAATCCGCCGCCGCCTCGCGGAGCCGCGTGCGCTCCGCTTCCAGCCATTTTCTCTCGATGGCGGCCTGAGCCGTCAGAGCGGCGAGGGCATCGGGATCATCGGCTGCGCGGGCGGCCCCCGGGAGCGCCGCGAGGGCTGCGAGTGTCAGACCGGCAAGACATCGGTGCCACTCCACGATGCGCCGATTCTATCGGCCCAACATCGCCTCGGCAATGCGGACGGCATTCTCGGCGGCGCCGCCTTTCAGATCGTCCGCGAGGGCCCAGATCCAGGATCCGCCGCGCCCGTCGGAGCGGACCTCGGCGATGCGGATCGGAATCTCGCCGGCCCACTCGACCGGCGTGGCGCCCGCCTCGGCGCCGGTCGCGAAGATCTCTCCCTCCGGGAACGCGGAGGCCAGCCGGCCGGTCGCGTCGGATTCGCAGTCGAGATGCAGCAGCAGCGCGTGGCAGTGAAAGGTCGCCGCCAGCAGCAGCCGCACCGCGCACCGGTTCGGCTCCCACCCGAGGAGCGTCGCGATGGCGCGGCTCGTCTCGGCCTCGCGCCCGGGACCGCCCGCCTCCGGGGCAAGCGTGCCCGGAACGAGGTTGAAGGCGAGCTGCCGGCCGAGGACCTTCTGCGGCACCGACGTGAAGCTGAGCAGATTCACCGCCTGCTGGAACAGCTCGTCCATCGCTTCGCGGCCGAGAGCGGAGGCCGGCTCGAAGACCATCGCCTCCGCGCGGCGGATCGGAGCGGCGGCCGCCGCGGCGTGCAGCACCGTGGAGACGAGCAGCGCCGAGGGCCCGGGCGCCACGACGCGCGCGCCCGATGCGTCCTGCGGATTGATCCGCATGCTGACGATCGGCAGCTCCTCGAAGCCCGCGCCTTCACCGACGTAAATCAGACGCGCGGCTTTCTTCGTCCGGATCCGCGTCAGCCCCGGGACCGCCGCCGGACGCACGGCGACGATGCCGAGATCCAGGTCCTCGAAGGAGGACGGCTCGAACAGGGCGGTGACGATCGGCTCGCCGTGCACTTCGGTGACGGCGCCGCCGGCACCCGGGAGATCGAAGAGGCGCAGCGGCGCGATCGCGAACGGCCCTGACTCGAGACGGTCGCGGATCTCGCGGCCGATCAGCGTGGAGGCGCCCAGAATGCCGAGAACCGGCTCAGCCATGCTGTCCGCCTGCCTCCGGGGCGGCGCCGGCGTGCCGCGCCGCCGCGCCGCCGTCCTCGCGGCCCCCCTTCGTCAGCACGAAGGTGAGCGGCCCCGAGAGAACGTAGGCCGCCGACAGCACGAGCAGCGCCCCCTGCGGCTCGATGGCGATCGCCGCGAGGATCACAGCGATCGCGACGACCTGGCGCTGCGTGCGGTCGCGGTCCCGCCCGATGTCCTTGAACGAACGGTACCGGATCGTGCTGACCATGAGCAGGGCGATCGCGAAGAGCATCGTCGCGACGAGCCCGGCGGTCTGCCGGTCGAGAATCCGGTCCGGATGCCAGAGCACGAGGCTCATCGTCATGAGAGCCGCCGGCGGCGTCGGAAGTCCGGTGAAGTACCGGTTGTCCGAGACGGTGTGCTGAATGTTGAAACGGGCGAGGCGCGCCGACGCGCAGACGAGGTAGAGAAACGCCGCCGCCCATCCCGCGCGGCCCAGCGTGGCCCCGGACCAGAGATACATGATGTAGGCGGGAGCGACTCCGAACGAGATGGTGTCTGCGATCGAGTCGAGCTGAAGCCCGAAGGCGCTGCTGCTGCCGGTGAGCCGGGCGATCCGCCCATCGAGCCCGTCGAGCACGGCGGCGGCCATCAGAAGTGTCGCGGAGACGAGAAACCGTCCGTGGGTCGCCAGGATCAGCGCGGAGAATCCGCACAGAATGTTGCCCACCGTCATGAGCGACGGCACGAGGAACACTCCGCGCCGGCGCAGGACGCGCGCGCGCTCCATGCGGCGCAGCTTCGCCTCGGCGGTCATGCAGCGCTCCAGCGGGCGACGATCGTCTCGCCGCCGGCGACACGAGCGCCGGGGACGACCGCTGGCTCGGCGCCGGGAGGCAGGCGCAGATCGGTGCGCGACCCGAAGCGGATCAGACCGAACCGGTCCCCGGTCGCCAGCCGGTCCCCGGCCTTCACGCGGCAGACGATCCGCCGCGCGATCAGCCCGGCGATCTGCGTGACCTCCACCGGCCCCCGGTCGGTCGCGACCCGCACGTCGTTGCGCTCGTTCTCGGCGGCGGAGACCTCGTTCATCGCGTTGTGAAAGCGCCCGCGCGTGTAGCGCACCGACTCGACCCGGCCGCTTACCGGCGCCCGGTTCACATGCACGTCGAAGACGGAGAGAAAGATCGAAATGCGCAGACCCTCCGGCGCCCGCTCGACCGCGGTCACCCGCCCGTCGGCCGGCGCAAGAATCGCCGCGGGGTCTTCGGGAGCCCGGCGATCGGGATCGCGGAAGAATCCGGCGCACAGCAGACCGAGGACAGCGAGCGCGGCGGCGACGGGTCCCCAGCCGGCCAGCGCGGCACCGGCCGCGGCTGCGAGAGGGATCAGAATGAACGGAAGGCCCTCACGGGCCACGGGAAGTCTCACGGGTGAATGTGCTTTCCGGGCCCCGCGGGGGCCGCGTCAGGATGATAGCCCCCGCCCGCTTTCACCGACAACGCGCAGACGCAGAGCCATGACGATGGCGTCTTCGCGGCCTGCGGAGTAGTAGCCCGGGCGGACGCCGGCCTCCGCGAATCCCAGCCCTCGATACAGCGCCCGCGCCGCCGCGTTGCTCCGACGCACCTGCAGCAGCGTAGCGGTGCAGCCGCGTCCGCGCGCCTCGTCGAGGAAAACGAGCATCAGCGCGCGCCCCAGACCGAGCCGGCGGCGGGCGGGATGCACGGCGATGTTGTTGATCTCCGCCTCTTCGTCGGTGCAGTGCGCGCAGAGATAGGCGTCGGGTTGTCCGCCGGCTTCCAGATCCCGGAGCACGAGATTGACCGAGACCGGAGAGCGGGTCAGCTCGTAGAGAAACGCCCGGCGCGTCCAGGGGTCCCCGAAGCAGGCGCGCTCGATTTCGAGGACGCGCGTGAGATCCGCGGCCGCCATCCGGTCGGCGCGGTGCGTCGCGGGGACCTCAGGATGATCCATCGCCGCCGGCCGGAGCGGAGCCGCCAGGAAGCCGCGCGTCCGAGCGGCGGACGTAGCGCGCCGTGAGCGGCCAGTCGGTGACCGGGCTCCCCGCGCCGATCCGCTCGAGCGCGAAGCGCGCCGCGGGAGCCGCCAGCGTCATCCGGCAACTCAGGAGCCTCGCGCCCGTGGCCGGGATCGCCTCGGGATACCGGTCGGCCCCGCTGCCGAAGACCGCCGCGTCTCCGTCCGCGAGGAACGACGCGAGCGCCGCGGGGCGGATCACGGCGTCGAGCCGCAGGGGCGCGGTCCCGCGCTCGCCCGAGTAGAGACCGGCGTAGACTTCGCCGCGGCCGGCGTCGAGCAGCGGCGCCAGACGGCCGCCCGGGTTCCCGAGCGACGCCGCCATCGCCTGCAGCGTCGGGATTCCGACCGCCGGGCGGCCCGAGGCAAGAGCCAGCCCGCGAACGGTCCCGATGCCCACTCGCAGACCGGTGAACGACCCGGGGCCGCTGACCGCCACGTAGAGATCGGCCTCGCTCGGCGCCATCTCCAGACGGGTCAGCAGGAAGTCGAGCAGGCCGACCAGGTGCTCGGACCGGCTGCGTCCCGGAAGCAGTGCTGCCTCGGCAAGGGTCCGGTCTCCGTCGAGCACGGCGACCGACACGGCGGGGCCGCTCGTGTCGACCGCGAGCACCTTCACGGGCCTGGCTCGGGCCGGCTCCACCTGTCGAAGAAGGACAGGTACTCCTGCTCCTCACTCTCCCGGTCGAAGTGATAGGCCACACCGACCTCGAAGTGAGGCGCTTCCCCTTCGCCATCCGACTCCTCGACGCGCACGACGCGCGCCCGCACCGTCTGGGCTTCGGCGCCGTCTGGAGAGCGCAGGTCGAGCAGAAGCTCCTGCCCGATGGGCCAGGGCCGCTCCGACGAGAACAGCATGCCCGTACGGCTGACATTCTCGGGAACCGCGCCGGCCCCCGCCGCGTCGCGGACGCTCGCGGCCGTCTGCGGATCCGCGAGGGCGTGCAGCACGAGACCCCGGCCGTGCGCGTCGAAGCGGATGTAGTTTCGCCGCTCCTGGTAATACACCGCGATGGTGTTCTTGCCGCGCGACTTCGCGAGATACAGCGCATCCCCTGCGCGCTGCAGCAGCTCCTCGGGGCTCGTGCCGTCCTCGGGGTACTTCGCGAGACCGCCCGAGAGGGTGAGATCGACGGGCCTGCCGCCCGCCTCGCGGTCGGCGAAGAACCGCTCCGCCTCGCGGCGGATGCGCTCGCAGACGACGGTGCCGCCGAGCCGGTCGGTTTCGGGCAGCACCAGGGCGAACTCCCCCCCCGTGAGCCGCGCGGCGGTGTCGAGATCGCGGGTCCGACCGCGGATCAGCATGGCGCACTCGCGCACCAGCGCATCTCCGACCAGCGCGCCGAATCGCTCGTTCGCGCGCCCCAGTCCGTCGACATCCAGACGCGCCACCGCGAAGCCAGGTCCGTATCGCCGCGCCCGGCGCACCTCCGCCTGAAGCGCCACGCGCAGCGCGCGCTCGTTCGCGAGACCGGTGGCGGGATCTTCGAGAGCGCCCGGCGGCGCCGGGTCCGAGATGTGCAGGTCGATGAGACGCGGCGTCGACGCGCGGCGATTCACGTTGACGAAATAGTCGAAGGCGGCGACGCGAAGTCCCACGTCGCGCCCCACGCGGCCGCTCATGGCGTCGCGATGATGGACGATCGCCTCCCACTGCCGCCGCGCCGCCTCCTCGTCGAAGCTCTGGCCGGTGAGGATCAGCATCAGCGCCGCGTGCGCCTCGATCCCCCGCTCCGAGCGGATCGAGTCGAGCCGGTCGAGGATCCGCTCCTGGTTCGCGGCGTCCTCGTCGAGCAGCGCCAGCAGCTGCTCCTTGAGACGCAGCGCCTCGTCGATGGTGATCAATGGCTCTCCCCGTCGGCGTCCCCCCGCCCCGCGGCGGAGACGAGCCACTCCTCGAGCCGCCGGCCCTCTTCCGGCTCCTCGCCCGGCGGCGACTGGAAGGCGACCCCCAGCTCCCACGGCGCTTCCGCCCGGTTGGACTGCGGCCTCCGCCGCACCACGCGCCCGGTCAGGTGGATCGGCGGGCGCGGATCGCCCGGCGGCGCGAGACGCATGCGGATGGAAGCGCCGACCTCGAGCGGACGGTCCGAGACGAGCAGCGCCCCGCCCCGGCTGATGTTGAGCGGCCGCCCGCCCCCGGGGCCGCTTCCGTCTTCGATGAGCAGCGGCGGGAGCATCCCGTCGTCGGCGAGGTCGGTGCGGGTCCAGCGGCGGCGCTCCGCGAACGCGGCCACGACCTGGTTCTTCCCCCCCGACTTCGCCGCGTAGAGCGCCTCGTCGGCGCGGCGCAGCAGGCCGTCGAGCGTCGGGGCATCGGTCGGGAACTCGGCGATCCCGGCCGAGAGGGTCAGCGGCAGGGCCCGGCCGTCGACTTCGATGGTGGCGAACCGCTCCGAGACCCGGGCCCGGATCCGCTCGGCTACGGTGACGGCGCCCCCTTTCCCGGTCTCGGGCAGCAGCAGGGCGAACTCCTCGCCGCCGTAGCGGGATGCCATGTCGACCTCGCGCAGCGACCCGCGCAGCACCCGCGCGACCTCCCTCAGCACGAGATCGCCGCAGTGATGCCCCCAGCGGTCGTTGACCTCCTTGAAGTCGTCGAGATCCATGAACAGGATCGAGGCGCGCTGGCCATAGCGCTCGGAGCGGCGCAGCTCCCGGTGGGCCAGGGAGCGAAAGCGCCGGCGGTTCGCAAGACCGGTCAGGGAGTCGGTCTCGGCGAGACGCTCGATCTCCTGATACTCGGAGATCTCGATCATGCGCGGCGACTGGAGTCTGCGGTCGACGTTGACGAAGTAGTCGAACGCGGCGATGGCCAGCCCCGGGTCGCGCCCGAGCGCCCCGCTCAGCTCGCTGCGGTGGCTGCAGATGGCGCGCAGGGAGCGCTCGGCGGCCCCCTCGTCGAACCCGAGACCGGTCAGAAGCTCGAGGGCGCGCGCGCAGGCAGCCGCTCCCGTCCTCTCCCGGAGCGATCCCAGCTCCTCGAGAAGCAGGTCGGCATCATCCCCGCGCGTTCTGAGTACTTCGAGTATCTCCGGGCCGAGACCCGGATCGCCCTGGACGTCCGTCATGACGTCTCTCCGCCCGCTTCGTGGACCGGCGGCGATGCTAGACCCCGCGCCGTAAAGGCGTCAAACACGAGCCGCTCCCGGCGCGAAACTCCCGGGGGGTTCGCGCGTATCATCCGGTGCGATGAGCCGTCCCGCTGCGCCGTCCGCCCCCGTGTCGCCCCGTCCGCACGCCGCTCCGGCGCCGCACGAAGACGCCGCGCTGGTGCGCGAGGTGCTGAACGGGCATCCGGAGCGCTTCGAGGCGCTGGTGCTGCGGCATCAGAAGCCGCTCTACAGCTACGTGCTGCGCATCGTCGGCCGCCCCGACGAAGCCGTCGAGGTCGCGCAGGAGGCCTTTGCCCGCGCCTACCTGGCCCTCGACCGGTACGACGCGAGGTGGCGCTTCTCGACCTGGCTCTACCGCATCGCCACGAACTGCGCGATCGACGTTCTGCGGCGCGGGCGCCCGGCGCCGGTGTCCCTCGACGAGTCTCTCCCCGGCGGCGCGCCCGGCCTCTCCGAGCGAATCGCCAGCACCTCCGCCTCTCCGGCCGAGGCATTCGAGTTCCGCGAGACCTCGGCCCGGCTGTCCCGGGCTCTGGCGAAGCTCTCACCGCCGGCGCGGGCGCTGCTCCTGCTGCGCCACGTGCACCACCGCCGGTACGACGAGATCGCCCGAATCACCGGTCTCCCGCTCGGAACCGTGAAGAACAGGATATTCCGTTCGCGCGAGCGCCTGCGGCGGCTTCTGGACGCCCCCCCCCGCCGGGCCCGCAAGGCCCCCCGGCAGGAGGTCTGGCAATGAACGCCCGCTGCGCCGCCGCGCACCACCGGATGCCCGCCGCGCACGATCACGAGCTGGCTCCGGGCGAGGCCCTGGAGTTGGCGGCGCACCTTTCGGGCTGCGCGTCCTGCCGCACCGCCGCCGACGGACACCGTGCGGTCGCGGCTCGTCTTTCCCGGTTGTCCGAAGCGGAGCCGCCTCAGGGGTTCGCCGCCCGCGTGATGGAGCGCGTCCGGCTCTCCGGGCTCACGACCGCCCGGGGGCTGATGGCGTTCGCGCTGGCCGCGCTTGCCGCCGCCGCGCTGCTGCTGCGCCCGGGCGCCGCCGTGCTCATCGCCACCTGGCGCGCCGCCGGCCCCGGCTCGATCGGCCGCGTGGCTGCGGACGCCGCGCTCGATGCAGGACGCGCGCTCGTGTTCGTGTTCAGCGAAGCGCCGCTGCGGCTCCTGGGTCTCGGCAACGGGCCCGGCTGGCGGGTGCCCCACGAAGGCGTTCTGCTGATCGGACTCGGCTGCTCCCTCCTGCTCCTGCTCGCCGGCGCCTCCGTGGTCGCCCTCGCCCCGCCCCTTCGGCCGCGCGGAACCGCACATCCGCACGGCGAAAATTGACACTCCGGAACCCCCCACCTATATTCGAAGGGCGTCCGGCGACCCGCTCCCTCTAGGTTTTGAACGGGCCGCACGGAGAGGAGTTCCGGTCATGTCCTCCCCCCCCCAGACCGTTTCGCAGGGCGACCTCGTCGCGGCCATCGGCCGCTCGCAGGATCTGCGCGGCTACGAAGAGACGCACTGGAGCGGGTCCTTCGCCGACTACCTCGACGTGGTGCGCGCACACCCCGAGGTCACGCGCGGCGCGTTTCAGAGGATCTACGACATGATCCTCGCGGCCGGCTCCACCGAGTACTACGACAGCAAGAAGCGGATCGTGCACTACCACTTCTTCGACGATCTGGAGCACGGCGGACGCGACGCGGTCTTCGGCCTCGACATCCCGCTCATGAAGATGGTGAACATCTTCAAGTCGGCGGCGCGCCGCTACGGCACCGAGAAGCGCGTGCTGCTGCTGCACGGCCCCGTCGGCAGCAGCAAGTCCACGATCGTGCGGCTCATGAAGAAGGGGCTCGAAGCGTACTCGCGCCGTCCCGAAGGGGCGCTCTACACCTTTTCGTGGACGCCGGATCTCGAAAAGCCGTCGGAGCCGGTTCCCTGCCCCATGCACGAGGACCCGCTGCATCTCATCCCCGAGGAGCTGCGCCCGGCGGCGCTCGCGGCGCTGAACGAGGGGCGCACGGGCGAAACGGCCGTGAGGATCGAGGGAGATCTCTGTCCGGCCTGCCGCCAGCAGTATCGCGAGATCTCCCTGCGCCACGCGGGCAACTGGTCGGAGATCGTCCGCCACATCGGCGTACGGCGGATCATGCTCTCCGAAAAGGACCGCGTGGGCATCGGCACCTTCCAGCCGAAGGACGAGAAGAACCAGGACTCCACCGAGCTGACCGGCGACATCAATTTCCGAAAGATCGCCGAGTTCGGCTCCGACTCGGACCCGCGCGCCTTCAACTTCGACGGCGAGTTCAACATCGCGAACCGCGGGCTCATCGAGTTCATCGAGGTTCTGAAGCTCGACGTGGCGTTCCTTTATGACCTGCTCGGAGCGTCGCAGGAGCACAAGATCAAGCCGAAGAAGTTCCCGCAGACCGACATCGACGAGGTCATCGTCGCGCACACGAACGAGCCGGAGTATCGCAAGCTCCAGAACAACGAGTTCATGGAAGCGCTGCGCGACCGCACCGTCAAGATCGACATTCCGTACATCACCAAGCTGTCGGAAGAGATCCGGATCTACGAGAAGGACTACAACCCGGCGACGATCCGCGGCAAGCACATCGCGCCGCACACCATTGGCATGGCGGCGATGTGGGCGGTGCTCACACGGCTCGAGGAGCCGAAGAAGGCGACCCTCACGCTGCTGCAGAAGCTGAAGCTCTACAACGGCAAGTCGCTGCCCGGTCTCACCGAGGACAACGTCAAGGAGCTGCGCAAGGAGGCGGCCCGCGAGGGCATGGACGGCATTTCGCCCCGCTATATCCAGGACAAGATCAGCAACGCGCTGGTCTCCGACCGGGGCGAGGGCTGCGTGAATCCGTTCATGGTCCTCAAGGAGCTGGAAGGCGGGCTGCGCCACCACTCCCTCATCACGTCCGAGGATCTGCGCAAGCGCTACCGCGACCTGTTGACGGTCGTGAAGCAGGAGTACGAAGACACCGTCAAGAACGAGGTCCAGCGCGCGATCTCGGCCGACGAGGACGCCATCGGCCGGCTCTGCTCGAACTACGTCGACAACGTCAAGGCGTACACGCAGAAAGAAAAGGTCCGCAACCGCTATACCGGCCAGTCCGAGGACCCCGACGAGCGGCTCATGCGCTCGATCGAGGAGAAGATCGACATCCCCGAGAACCGGAAGGAGGACTTCCGGCGCGAGATCATGAACTACATCGGCGCGCTCGCCCTCGAGGGGAAGCGGTTCGACTACCGCACGAACGAGCGCCTGCACAAGGCCCTCGAGCTGAAGCTGTTCGAGGACCAGAAGGACACCATCAAGCTGACGAGCCTCGTGACGTCGGTTGTCGACCGCGACACGCAGGAGAAGATCGACGTGGTCAAGGGACGGCTCATCAAGGACTACGGCTACTGCGACGTCTGCGCGACCGACGTGCTTCACTACGTCGCGTCGATCTTCGCGCGCGGCGACGCCAAGGCCTGACGCCCTCCGGCGCGCCCCGCCTCCCGTGGCCCTCCGCATCGAGACCGACCACTCGCGCTTTCGCGAGATCGTGCGCGGGCGGATCCGCAAGGACCTGCGCCGGTTCATGTCGCGCGGCGAGCTGCTGGGACGGCAGGGGCGCAACATCGTCTCCATTCCTCTGCCGCAGATCGACGTTCCGCACTTCACGTTCGCGCCGCAGCAGTCCACCGGCGTGGGCCAGGGGCCCGGCGAGCCCGGCACGGCGCTCGGCCCTCCGGCCCCCGGGGACGGGCCCGGCGCCGCCGGGGACCAGCCGGCCGAGCACCCGCTCGAGGTCGAGGTCACGCTCGGCGAGCTGGCCGAGATTCTGGGCGAGGAGCTCGAGCTGCCGCGCATCAAGCCCAAGGGCGACAAGGCGATCCGCGCGCCGCGCGACCGCTACACGGGGATCTCGCGCACGGGGCCGGAGTCGCTGCGCCACTTCAAGAGGTCCTACCGCGCCGCTCTGAAGCGCCAGATCGCATCCGGGGTCTACGACCCGAACAGCCCCCGTGTCGTCCCGCTGCGCGAGGACCGGCGCTACCGCACCTGGAAGCCGGTCGAGATCCCCGAGACCTCTGCGGTGATCCTCTACATGATGGACGTTTCCGGTTCCATGGGCGACGAGCAGAAGGAGATCGTGCGCATCGAGGCGTTCTGGATCGACGCCTGGCTGCGGGCGCACTACAAGGGGATCGAGCGGCGCTTCATCGTGCACGACGCCGAGGCCCACGAGGTCGACGAAGAGGCGTTCTATCGCACGCGCGAGAGCGGCGGCACCGTCATCTCCTCGGCCTACAGGATGGCCCACAGCCTGATCCGGCGCAGCTTTCCGCCCGAGTCGTGGAACATCTATCTCTTCCACTTCTCCGACGGCGACAACTGGTCGCAGGGCGACACCGAGGAGTGCGTCGAGATCCTGCGGCGCGACCTGCTGCCGTCGGCGAATCTGTTCGGCTACGGGCAGGTGGAGAGTCCGTACGGCACGGGCCAGTTTTTCGGCGACCTGCAGGACGCCTTCGCCTCCGACGAGCGGGTGGCCCTGTCGGCGGTCGCTGGCCGCGACGCGATCCTCGACTCGATCCGCACGCTGCTCGGCAAGGGGCGCTGACATGACGCCGCGCCCCTCCGACTACACCGGGTGGCAGCGCGAGATCGAAGCCCATGCGCGCTCGTACGGGCTCGACTTCTTCGACACCCTCTTCGAGGTCGTGGATCACGATCGGATGAACCAGGTCGCCGCGTACGGCGGCTACCCGACGCGCTATCCGCACTGGCGCTTCGGCATGGAGTACGAGCACCTGAGCAAGTCGTACACCTGGGGCCTGCACCGCATCTACGAGATGGTCATCAACAACGACCCCACCTACGCCTACCTGCTCGAGTCCAACGGGCCGGTCGATCAGAAGCTCGTGATCGCGCACGTCTTCGGCCACGGCGACTTCTTCAAGAACAACCTGTGGTTCGCGCGCACCAATCGCAAGATGATGGACCAGATGGCCAACCACTCAACCCGGATCCGCCGGTTCATCGAGCGGGTCGGGATCGAGCGGGTCGAGTCGTTCCTGGACGCCTGTCTCTCGATCGAGGACCAGATCGACCCGTTCGCCCCGTTCGCCGAGACCGAGGGCCCGCGCCGCAACCTCGGCGCCGAGGAGCCGCCGCCGTCGGTGCGGCGAATGAAGAGCAAGGACTACATGGAGTCGTTCGTGAACCCGCCGGAGTTCCTGGAGGCGCAGCGCAAGCGTCTCGAGGAGCAGGCCCGGCGGGCGCGGCGGTTCCCCGAGAGCCCGGTCCGCGATCTGCTGAAATTCCTGTACGACCACGCGCCGCTGGACGCCTGGGAGCGCGAGACGCTCGCGATCGTCCGCGAGGAGGCCTACTACTTCGCGCCGCAGCGTCAGACCAAGATCATGAACGAGGGATGGGCGACGTACTGGCACTCCCGCATCATGACGGAGCGGGCGCTGCGCGATGACGAGGTGATCGACTACGCCGACCACCACTCGGGCACGGTCAGCACGTCGGGCGGCCGCCTGAACCCGTACAAGATCGGCGTCGAGCTGTTCCGCGATATCGAGGACCGGTGGAACCGCGGGCGCTTCGGCCCCGAGTGGAACCGCTGCGAAGGGCGCGCGGAGCGGGAGTCGTGGGACCGTCATCTCGGTCTGGGCCGCGAGAAGATCTTCGAGGTGCGCCGCCTCTACAACGACGTCACCTTCATCGACACGTTCCTGACCGAGGACTTCTGCCGGCGGCACCATCTCTTCACGTTCGCGTGGGACGGGCGCCGCGAGACCTGGGCGATCCAGTCCCGAGCCTTCGAGGACGTGAAGCGCGCCCTGCTGTTCCAACTCACCAATTTCGGCCGGCCGTATATCGCCGTCACCGACGGGAACTGGCAGAACCGCGGCGAGCTCTATCTCTCCCACCGCCACGAAGGCGTCGATCTGCGCGCCGACTGGGCCCGCGAGACGCTGCGCAGCATCCAGATGATCTGGCGGCGGCCCGTCGCGCTGGAGACGGTCGTGGAGGGCAAACCCCGCATCGTCGCCTTCGACGGCTCGGAGTTCTCCGAGCGAGACGCAAAGTCCGAGGCCCGCGAGCCAGCCTGAGCCGTACCTCTCCCCGGAGGGCCGCTACGACTTGCCGCCGAGGGGCGCGGGGAGATCGTCCTCGGTGATGGCGGGGCCGTCGTGGAGGATCACGAGGCGCTCCACCAGGTTGCGCAGCTCCCGCACGTTTCCCGGCCAGTGCCACGCGGCGAGCGCCGCCTCGGCCGCAGGCCGCAGCGCCGGAGGACGTCGGGCGTACTCGCGCGCGAATCGCTCCAGGTAGTGCTTCGTCAGCGCGGGGATGTCCGGCGCGCGCTCTCGGAGCGGCGGAACCCGGACCGGCACGAGGTGCAGCCGGTCGAGCGGGCTGCCTCCTGCCGCCGCCCGGGTCGCCGCCTCCCCCTCCGCGACGCCGCCGATGATCCGCACGTCGCTCGCCGGGCCGTCCTCTTCGCGCGCCTCGTCGACCGACACGGCGCGCGCCAGACGCAGGCAGATCTCCGCGGGAAGGGTGTCGATCGCCCCGAGATACAGCGTGCCGTCGCGCGCGAGGGCGATCCGGCCGCGCCGGGCCGCCTCGGGCCCGGAGCCGAACAGCTCCTCATCGAGGTGCTCCCGGGAGACTGCGGCGCAGTTCATCTGCACGAATGCGTCGTCGGCGCGCGGGCTGCCGGCGACGATGATCCGCGCCGCCAGCTCCTTGCCCGCGCCCCGCTCTCCGATCAGCAGGACGCCCGCTGCCGTCGGCGCAATGCGGGCCAGGTCGTCGCGCAGCTTGCGCGTGGCCGAAGAGTCGCCGACGAGCTCGGTGTCGCGGCGCAGCTGCTCGCGCAGCGAGCGGCTCTGCCGTTCCAACCGGTCGGCGCGCAGGGCGTTGCGCAGCGTGAGCAGCACTTTCTCGAGGGACAGCGGCTTTTCCACGAAATCGAAGGCGCCCAGCTTCGTGGCGCGCACCGCCGTTTCGATGGAGCCGTGGCCCGAAATGATGATCACCGGAGTCTCGTTCCCCAGCCGCCGGATCTGGCGCAGCGTCTCCAGCCCGTCGATCCCCGGAAGCCAGACGTCGAGGAAGATCGCGCGGTAGGCCTCGGCGCGGGCTTTTTCGAGGCCGGCCTCGCCGCTTTCGGCGAGATCCACCGCCCACCCCTCGTCGGCGAGGATCCCCGCGAGGGTCGTGCGGATCCCCGCCTCGTCGTCCACGACCAGCAGTCGGTCAGGCCTCATCGGCGCCTCCGGGATCGGGAATCTCGATGACGAACCGGGCCCCCCGCGGAATGTTGTCCTCGACGTGGATCGTGCCGCCGTGGTCCGAGACGATGCGGTTGACGATCGCGAGACCCAGACCGGTCCCGCGCTTCTTCGTCGAGAAATACGGCAGAAACAGCCGCTCGCGGTCCGCCGGCGCGATGCCCGGCCCCTCGTCGGCGACCTCGATGCGCAGCACGCGCCGGGCGGCGTCCCGGCGCGATCGGATCGTGACGGTGCCGCGCCCCTCCATCGCGGAGATCGCGTTGTCGATCAGATTGATGAGCGCCCGCTTCATCTGCTCCGGGTCGAGATCGGCGCGGCGCGCGTGCGAATCGTAGTCGCGCGCAAAGCTCAGACCGGGCCGCGTGCCGTCGTAGAGCGACACCGCGGACTCGAGCACGAGGATCGGGTCGCAGGGAGCCGGGGCGACGGGAGGCATGCGCGCGAAGCGCGAGAACTCGTCGACCATCCCCTGCAGACTCGCCACCTCGTCCACGATCACTGCGGCCCCCTCCTCGATCACCTTCGGCAGATCGGGGGCCCCCTCGCGGAACTTCTTCAGGATGCGCTGCGCCGAGAGCTGGATCGGGGTGAGCGGGTTGCGGATCTCGTGCGCGACGCGCCGGGCGGCCTCGCGCCAGGCGGCGGACTTCTGACCGCGGATGAGCTGCGTCAGATCCTCGAGCACGACGAGCGCGCCCAGGGGCCGGCCCTCGGCGTCGCGATACGGCGACACCGTCGCGGCCAGCGTCACGCTGCGGCCGGCCGGTGCGAGCGTGAGCTCCCGCGTGTCCGACACCCCGCCGGCGCCCGCCCCCTGCTCGATCAGCTCGACGAGCGGCGTGAGCGCCGCCGACGCGAACGCTCCGCGCGCGGTGCGCCCCACGGGATCCTCGCCCGCAGGCGTCGGCGGCAGCCCGAGCAGGCGCGCCGCCGCCCGGTTCAGACTCGTGATCAGCCCCTCGGGATCGAGCGCGATGACGCCCGCCGGCACGTTCTCGAGCAGGGTTTCGATGGCGCGGCTGCGCTCCTCGAGCTGCGCCCCCTTGCGCTGCAGGTCCTGGGTCATTCGATTGAACGAGTCGATCAGCACGCCGACCTCGTCGCCGGCGTGCACCGTGACGCGGTAGTCGAGATCGCCCCCCGCGACGGCCCGCGTGCCGACCGCCAGCGCCTCGATCGGCACCGTAATCTGACGCGCCAGGTAGACGCCGAGCCACGAGGCCGAAAGCATGATGAGCAGCGTGAGCAGCAGAAAGAACAGAATGTAGAGACGCTTCGTCTCCTCGCGCAGCGCCTTCTGGCGGTGATACGCCTCCGACAGCGAGGCGATGCGCGCGGTCCGCGAGGCGACCTCTTCTCCGAGCCAGTAGCCGGCGGCGACGACCCCCTGCGCCGGCGCTCCGGGCCCCGCTCCGCGCACCGCCGAGGCGCCCCAGACCCTGTGACCCGGCCCCAGACGGTCGAGCGCCGAGTCGTCGCGCCCGGCGAGCGCCTCGGTGAGCGCCTCGCCGCCGATCGCCGCGAGCTGCACATCGGTCACCTTGCCGGCCCCTTTGCGCTCCGGAGAGACGAGACGGATCACCGGCTCGAGCCGCGCGTCGTGCACCGCGATGAAATCCACGCCGAGCTCGTCGAACCAGCGCGAGCCGCGCGCCTCGATCGCCGGCGCGGCGCCAGGTCCCAGCGGTCCCTGCCTGGCGATCTCGTTCGCGATCAGCCGGCTGGCGCGCAGTGCATCCTTGCGGCGCAGGTCGTTCAGGGAGTCGGCGACCGAGCGCGACAGATCGGTCAGCTCCTCGACCGGCGTCTGGAACAGGCCCTCGATCGTCTGGTCCATCACGGTGATCGCCGCATAGAACAGGCCGACCGACGGGATCAGACAGAGCCCCACGAAGCTGAAGACGAGCTTCGTGCGGAACCGCGACCCCAGCAGATCGCGGCGCCGCTCCACGATCAGCTTCGCGAAATTCCGGATGAGGATGAAGACGAGCGCGAGCGCCAGCAGCCCGACGGTGATCGTGAGGAACGACACGAACACGCGGTCGGTGACCAGCGCTCCCTGCTGTCCCCCGACCGAGCGCAGCAGCGCGAAGACGGCGCTGGCCGCGATGAGCAGCAGCACGAACGCCGCCAGGATCAGGCGATCGGTGCGGGCGCGGGGCTCGCTCACCGGCATGCCATGGCCTCGAAGTCCAGGTCCTTGTCCCGCGTCGCCGAGTAGCTCCAGGGGAGGAGCATGAACAGAAGGCCCTGCTGATATGCCGTCTTGATGCGCAGAACCCCATGCCCCGTCCGGGGCGCTTCCCCGAGATCCACGCGCTGAACCGTCTCCATGAAGGTCCGCATCTCGGACTCGGTGTCCGCCGAGCGCGTGTCGAGCTGCGCGCCGGCACGGAACCGCGTCAGGGTCCAGCGCTTCGCGAGCGTGTCGTACGTCACCGTCGTTTCGAGGGTCGTCTCGAGCAGCGTCGCTCCGCCGAAGAGCCCGCGGCGCGTTTGAACCTTCAGCTCGTGCACGAACCGCACCTCGAGACCGCCCAGCAGCCGCTCGAGGTTCACTTCGGTCATCCCGCCCTGCAGGTGGTAGGAAACCAGAAGGTGTCCGCCGCGGCACTCGGCGGAGAGGGAGCGGATTTCGGCTTCGGGAGGGGGCTCCTGGGCGGCGGTGCGCGAGACCGCACCCGCCAGAACCACCAGCCCGGCCGCGGTGGCTCGCAGAGTGCGGGACAGCCTGCGGGCGCTCACCCCCTGATTTTGCAGCGTCGGGGCTTCGAATCGCTTCGGGGGGTCATCCGGCCAGCCCGGCTCCCAGCGTGCTGCCGTCCACCATGTAGGGGGAGAGGTGCCAGGAGTCCGGCCGCGCCATGATCCGGTGCGCAAGGAGTCCGTGCATGTCGTGACCCGCACGGAAGGCGATGACGTGCCCGCAGAGCGGGTGTCCCAGCAGCGCCAGGTCCCCCGTGAGATCGAGCATCTTGTGGCGCACGAACTCGTCGTCGAAGCGCAGGCCCTCGTTCAGCACGCCGTGCTCGCCGATGACGACCGCGTTCTCCAGCGAGCCGCCCTGCGCGAGACCGGCCTTGCGCAGCGCATCGACCTCGCGCTCCAGCACGAACGTGCGGGCCGGCGCCAGCATCCGCGTGAACGCGGTGACCCCCCAGGGGCTCACCGTCAGCTCCTGGAAGCCGAGCCGGGCGTGGTCGAAGTCGATCGCGTAGGTGATGCGGTATTCGTTCGCCGGGTGCACCGAAATCCGCTTCTCCCCGTCGGAGATCTCGATCGGCCGCGTGATGACGATGTAGCGGCGCTCGGCCGGCTGCTCCACGATGCCGGCCCCCTGGATCATGGCGACGAAAGGGGTCGCCGAGCCGTCGGCGATCGGCACCTCGTCCGAATCGAGCTCGACCCGTACGTTGTCGACCCCCAGGGCATAGAGGGCGGCCAGCAGGTGCTCGATCGTGGACACCCGCACCCCGTTCCGCTCCAGGATCGTGGCGTAATTGGCCCGACCCGAAAACTCGATCCGCGCGGGGATCTCGGCCCCTCCTGCGTCCGTCCGCACGAAGACGATCCCGGTATCCGGCGGTGCGGGGCGGAGGGCGATTCTCACGGGCCGGCCGCCATGCAGACCGACGCCGCCAAGCTCCGCCGAGGTCCCGAGTGTCCGCTGGTGGCGCACTATCCCTTCCCGGTGCGAGTCGGAGCAATCAGTGCTGCATCCGCACCGTGCCGGGATCGGGGATTTCCGTGGCCCGGCACCGCGCGTGGAAGTATATAAGGGCGGCCTCCCATCGCGGGGCGCCCTCCTCCGGACGGCCCGAGTACGGAGGGGTTGATGATCTCCAGTCATTCCTCGGGGAGACAGGAATGATTCACCGTCATCAATTGACGCCCCATACCCCCTGTGGTACGTTCCGCGCGCCTGATCGACCGGCTGCGGCTGCCTCGGGGAGCGCCGCTCTCCGTCAGGCTTCCCTCCAGCCGCAAAGTCCCACGCACCGAACGAATCGCGCGATCACTCGCAGGACGCAACGGCGATTGATCGTGGCGGCATGAGTGCTGCGCGCAAGGGCGTCCGGATTGGGGCCCGCGGGAGAGCAGATGGACGGTAGGCAGGAGCGGCGACACCGCAGGGCGCAGCGTCCGAATCTCCAGTTCGGCCCTCCTCCTCCCGCCGCAGCCGTCGGCATCGGACGCTGGCCCGAGACGCTGCGCGATCTGGCTCGCGACGCACGTCAGGCGTTTTCACGCGGGGAAATCGCCCAGGCGGAGACGCTCTGGCGCCGGGCCCTCTCCGTCGAGCCGTCCTTCTCCGAGGCCTGGTCCGAGCTGGGGGCCATCGCCGAGTCCCGCGGCCGCTGCGAGGAGGCACTTTCCCATCATCGGACAGCCGCTGAGACCGACCCTCTGCGTCCGGAGGCATGGTTCCACTACGGCAACCTGCTCGACGTCCTCGGCCGCCGCAACGAGGCCGAGAAGGCGCTGAGCCGCGCCGTCGAGATTCAGACGGGCTTCTGGGAGGCCTGGAACAATCTGGGAAACGTGCTCTCGGCCGACGGGCGCCATCGCGAGGCTCTGCGCTGCTACTCGGTGGCGCTGGAGCATCAGCCCGACCAGCCCGACGTGTGGTTCAACGCCGGTAACACCTGGCTCGAGGCGAAGAACCCCTCCGAGGCGGTGCGCTGCTTCCGGCGCTCGCTCGACGGCACGAGCGACCCCTGCCGCGTGCACTACAACCTGGGGATCGCCTTCGGGCGCCTGTGCGAGTTCGAAGAGGCGGCAAAGCACTACCGCAGGGCTTCCGAGCTGGATCCGGGCGACCACGAGGTCTGGTACAACCTGGGCAACGTCTGTCTCGAGCTGCGCGAGGCCGATGAAGCGCGGCGCTGCTACGAGGTCGCCACGCGTCTGCTCCCCGGCGACGCCGACATCTGGAACAACCTCGGCACCGCCCTGCTCGAGCTGGGGCGGCCCGAGGAAGCCGAGTCGGCGTTGAAGAAGGCGACGCAGGCCGATCCGTCCTTCGACGCGCCCTGGAACAACCTGGGAAACCTCGCCGAGGACCGGAGCCACGTCGAGGAGGCGATCGAGCACTACAGCCGCGCGATCGGACTGCACGGCGGCCGGGCTTCGTATTACGTGAACCGGGCGATGGCGCTCGCGCGCCTGGGCCGTTACTCCGACGCGCGGGAGGACCTGCGCAAGGCGATCGGCATTCAACCCCCGCTCCGCTCGCTGCTGCCGGCGATCAGCGACCTCGACGCGATGCGCGAGGCGGGCTGGTTCGAAGGCCTGTTCGAAGACGATGAGTGAGGTCGCGCGCGAGTCCGCGGCCCGCGTTTTCGCCCGGCTGCTCGCCGGCGAAGTGCGGCTCTACCATGAGGAGGATGTGATCGCCGGCCGCCGCCGCCGCGATCTCGCGGAACGGCTCGCAGGCCCGATCGCCGACGCGAAGAAGCGCTACCTCGAGCGCTGCAGCGGGCTCGATCCGGATGCGCGTCATCTTGCCGACGCGCTCCAGGCGGCGCTCGATCCCGCGGGAGCCCAACTGCTCTCCTGAGCCTCGGGCGGCTGGTATCATGCCGCCCCCTTGAGTTCGTCCTCCGCCGGCCCCCGCAGCCCCTGGCCCTCACCTCCTCCGCCGCGGCGCAGTGGATCCGGCCGCCGCCTCGTGATCGCGGGCGGTCTTCTGCTGCTGGCCGCCGCAGCGGCGATCCTCTTCTTCGTCGTCCGCCGCGGGCCCGCGCGCTGGGGAGACGAAACGGTCATGCCTCCGCAGCTCGCCGATGCGATCTCGGAATTCGACGCCGGCCGGGCGTCCTCGGGATTCCAGAGAATCGACGCGTATCGCGAGCGCTGGTACGACCCGCTCTGGGACAGGCGCGCGTGCGATCTCGAGGCCTTTCGCGCCGCGGCCGACGGGCAGAAGCCCCGGGCACTCGCGGCGCTCGCGCGGCGCAGGAGTTTCGGGGCCGATCCCCTGGCGGTCCCGGCGGCGGCCCTTCGGGCCGACCTGCTGCTGCAGAGCGGCCAGGCCGCGGCTGCGTCCGCAGCCGCGGCGGAGGCGGGCGCGCTCTGGCCGGGGGCCGCGCCACTGCGCCCGGTGGCGCTGGATGCCCTCGAGACCTGGGTCCGCGCCGAGATCGCACAGGGCCGCGGGAGCGCGGCCCTGGAGACGCTGCGCCGGGTGGCCGAGAGCGTCGTTCCTTCCCTTTCCCCACAGGCGCTCCTCATCCAGTCGCGGCTCCAGACCGAGAGCGGCGACACCGCCGGCGCCGCGCGCGTTCTCAAGATCCTCTGGAGCCGCTGGCCGGGCAGCCCGGAATCCGAAGAAGCGATGCGCCTCCTGCGGGCGCTGCCCTCCGCCGCCGGCTCCTGGACCGCGTCGGATCTGCCGCTCGTGCGCGACCGGGCGCTCGCCCTGCTGCGTCAGGGCGATGAAGCCGGCTCACTGGCAGCGTGGAACCTGCTCGTCTCCGCGGTCCCCGCCCTGCGATCCGACCCGCGGGTGCGCACGGGCTTCGGCGCCGCCTACGCCGCGTCCGGTGAAGCGCGGCGGGCTGTCGCGGCCCTTCCCCAGAGGGTGTCGGATGCCGATCTGTCGATCGAGCTGAGGCTTGCGCGCGCGGCGATCGCCGCCGCCGGCGGGCGACGGGCGGTGGCCGAGAGCCTGCTCCAGCCGCTGCGCGCCGCCGGGGTGCCCGCGCATGCGCAGGCTCGAGCGCAGATCCTCATGGCCGAGGCCGCCGATCGCGCGGGAGCCGCCCCCGCCTCGATCGCGGCGTGGAAGACGGCGCTCGCGCTGCTGCCGCCCGGCGGCGAGACCGATCGGCTCCGGTGGAAGGCCGCTCTCGTAGCCATCGAGGCGCGCCGTCACGACGACGCGATCTCGCTGCTGCGTCCCCTGGACCACGACGGGGCCCTGGCGGGGTACCGCTCGGCCTCGGTGTTCTGGCGCGCGCGCAGCGCCGAGGCGCTGCCGCGTCCCGACGAAGCCCGCGCGCTCTACACCGAGACGGTGCAGCGATTCCGCAACGACTACTACGGCATCCGGGCCGCGGTCCGGCTGGGACAGACTCCAGCGCCGAACGGACGCCGCGATCTCGCCCGGGCGACGGCTCCGGGCGTCCGCGACGATACCCCGCTGCCGGTTCCGCCTGCCGCGGGCGCCCCGCCGGCGGCCGCGGCCGCGATCCAGGCGGCGGCCGAGTTCGAGCTTCTGCACCTCACGCGCAGCGCGGCGCCGCTCTGGGAGCAGGCCGCCGAGGCCGTGCCCGGCCGCGCCGATCTGCAGGCCCGCGTCGCGGACCTGCTGCTGGCTCGGCGCGATCTGCCCGCGGCGCGCCAGGCGATCCTCGCGGCGTATCCCGGGCTGCTCTCCGAGGCGAACCCCGAGCTTCCCCGGCGGTTCGCGAAGGCGCTGTGTCCCGACGAGTACGCACCGGTGATCACCTCGGCCTCCACGGCGGCCGGTCTCGATCCGCATCTGGTCGCCGGCCTGATCCTGCAGGAGTCGGTCTTCGACCCGCGCGCCGTAAGCCGCGCCGGGGCGCTCGGCCTCATGCAGGTGCTTCCCGGCACCGGGCGCGAGCTGGCCCGGTCGCTGGGTCTGGGCGCCGTCTCGCGGGAGAGGCTCTTCGATCCGGGAGTGAACGTCCGGATCGGCAGCGTGCACCTCGCGGCGCTGGTCCGGCAATACGGCGGGCGTGTGGAGCCGGCGCTGGCCGCGTACAATGCCGGCGCCGCACGCGCCGACCGCTGGTGGGCCGGCGCGAACGGGGACGTCGAGCGGTTCGTCGAGGTGATTCCCTTCACCGAGACCCGGCTCTACGTGAAACGGATCAGCGGCAACCGGCGTCTCTACGGCCTGCTCTACGGCACGCGCTAGTCTGGCCGCCGCAATGCCGCGCGGCTCCCCCCATCGTAAGATGGTGACGGGCGTCAACGAAGAATGACTGAACCTGGCTACTACCCTCGTGGACTCGGTCTCGGCGAGGCCGTGAAGTCGCAGCTCGTCGGCGATTATCACAGCGAGATCGTCGAGCGCCTGAAGACCACCCGCTTCGAGCTGATGCTGCCCGGCGGCGGCACGACGACGCGGGTGCGTCTCGCGGTCGAGTTCGGCTTCTGCTACGGCGTCGAACGCGCGGTGGACTACGCCTATCAGACGCGCCGGCGGTTCCCCGACCGGAACGTCTACATCACCGGCGAGATCATCCACAACCCCGGCGTGAACGGACGCCTGCGCGAAATGGGGATCCGGTTCCTCGACGGCTCCGCCGGCTCGAGCTGGACCTTCTCCGACGTCGGCCCGGACGACGTGGTAATCCTGCCCGCGTTCGGTGTCACGGTGCAGCTCATGGAGGCGCTGCGGCTCGTCGGCTGCGTTCTCGTGGACTCGACTTGCGGCTCGGTGCTCAACGTCTGGAAGAACGTCGAGAAATACGCCGCCGAAGGATTCACGTCGGTGATCCACGGCAAGTTCAGCCACGAAGAGACGCGGGCGACCGCGTCGCGCGCGCGCGCCTTCGCCGACGGGCACTCCATCGTCGTCCGCGACCTCGACCAGGCGGCGCGTCTCTGCCGCGAGATCGAAGGCCCGGCCGATCCGTCAGGCTTCCTGGATGCGTTCGAGGGAGCCCTGTCGCCGGGCTTCGATCCGGCGCGCCATCTGGAGCGGCTGGGGCTCGCCAATCAGACGACGATGCTCTCCTCAGAGTCGCTCGAGATCCAGGAAAAGCTGCGCGCCGCCATGGAGCGGCGCTGGGGGCCCGCCGAAGCGGCGGCGCGGTTCCGCTCTTTCGACACGATCTGCAGCGCCACGCAGGACCGGCAGGACGCCGTGCGCCGGCTCATCGACGAGGGCGTGGACCTGATGCTGGTCATCGGCGGCTACAACAGCAGCAACACGAATCACCTCACCGAGATCGGCGTCGCGCACGTCCCCACGTATCACATCGAGTCGGCCGGTTGCCTGGTGGACGCAGACCGGATCCGTCATCTGAAGCCGGGCGCGTCGGCCGAGACCGAGAGCACCGGCTGGCTGCCGCAGGGCAAGCCGCTCGTCGTCGGCGTGACCGCGGGCGCTTCGACGCCCAACAGCGAAGTCGGCCGCGTCGTCGAGCGCCTGTTCCGCCTTCGCGGCGCCGCCCTGTAGCGGCGGGCTACCCGTCGTACGAGAGGGTGTCGGGCAGCTCGTTGCGGTTGTCGCCCGAACCGGGCATCGTTTCCGCGAGCCGCGCGCCGATGCCGCCGATCGCCTCGCAGAGGCCATCCGCGTAGCGCCCCTCCCGAAAACGCTCCGCGAGCCGGTCCCTGACCCCGGCCCAGAACTCGTCACCGCCGACCGCCGCGTCCACGCCCTGATCGCCGGCGACGGCAAAGCGTCTCGCGCCCGTCGCGACGTACAGGAGCACGCCGCTGCGCCCGGCCGTCGCCGTCATGCCGAGCGAGACGAGCAGCGCGTGCGCGCGGTCCAGCGGGTCGCCAGGGCAGTCGCGCTCGAGATGCACCCGGATCTCGCCGGTGGTGCGCGCCTCCGCCGCCGCGATGGCCGCGACGACGCGGGCTTCCTCCGCGCTCGTGAGAAAGCGATTGGGGTTCGCCTGGAGATCCGCGGGAGTCATCGCATCCGCCTTACCAGCCGCCGCTGGCGCCGCCGCCGCCCGAGAGACCGCCACCGCCCCCCGAGAACCCGCCGCCTCCGCCCCCACCCCAACTGCCTGCGCCTCCGCCCCAGCCGGTTCCGCCGAAGCCGCCGGGCCATCCCCAGCCCCCGCGCCGGTACCTGCGCGCTCCCCGGCCGGTGATCGTCCGCCCGCCGCCCGACCGGATCGCCGGCAGGACGATGAACAGGATCACGAGGATGATGATCCCGAACAGGAGGGCCGAGAACGGCGACTCGCGGTCTTCTTTCGCGGTCCGTGGGTCCGCCGTGTATTCGTTGCGGACCGCCGCCTCGATCCCCGCCACGGCGTCTTCGATGCCGTCGGCGTAGCGCTTCTCGCGGAACGCCGGGGCCATCCGCTCGAGAATGATGCGGGAAGAGACGGCGTCGGTGAGCGCTCCTTCGACCCCGTAGCCGGTCTCGATCCGGATCTTCTGCTCGGCCAGGAAGACGACGAGCAGGACGCCGTTGTTCTTCCCCTTCTGTCCGACGACCCACCTGTTGAAGAGCCGGTTCGACGTGTCCTCGAGGATCTCCCCGTCGAGCGACGGAAAAGTCGCGATGAAGATCTGGGTGCTCGTGTCCGCTTCGAAGCGCGCCAGACCCGCTTCGAGGGCCGCGCGGCGGTCCGCCGGAATGATCCCGGCGTAGTCGTTGACCCGTGCCTGCGGGGCGGCCGGCAGCGTGAGCGCACGCGCGGGCGCGGCGATCAGCGCCGCTCCGCTGACCAACAGCGCCGCGGCGATGCGCCGCATCACCCCTCGCGCTGCGCCCGGCCTCCCGCGAAGCGGGGTTCTGGGCACCTGTGGTCCGAGCCTGCCGCTAGCCGCCGGCCCGGCTCAGAACTGGACCTTGGGCGCGACGGCGGCGCCCTCGGCGGCGGTGAAGTAGGGACGCTCGGCGAAGCCGAACCGCCCGGCGACCAGATTCGCCGGGAACGACTTCACCCTGGTGTTGTACCCCTGCGCCACGGTGTTGAAGTTGCGCCGCTCGACGGCGATGCGGTTCTCGGTGCCCTCGATCTGCGACTGCAGGTCGAGGAAGTTCTGATTCGCCTTCAGCTCGGGATAGTTCTCGGCGACGGCCATCAAGCGCGAGAGCGCGCTGGACAGCTCCCCTTCCGCCGCCTCGAGCCTTTTGAAGGTCTCGGGATCGCTGAGGTCCTTTGCGTCCAGGCGGATCTGCCCGGCCTTGGCGCGGGCCTCGGTGACGGCGGTGTACGTCTCCTTCTCGAAGTCGGCGGCTCCCTTCACCGTTTCGACGAGGTTCGGGATGAGATCGAGCCGGCGCTGATAGACGTTCTCGACCTGCGACCACGCGGTGTTCACCTGCTCGCGCGCCGCGACGAGGCCGTTGTACTGGCCCATCAGCCAGAAGAGAAAGCCCAGCGCGACAACCGCCACGATCGCCGCGACGGCCAGACAGCCGATCAGACCCTTCTTCATCGGGAAACTCCTTCGGTGTTTGGGTGCTGTATGCCGAAATACTACAGCACGGCTGCGTCAGGGCCCGGCCGTCGGCGCGGCCGGATCGACCACTTCGAACTCCAGGCTGCCGGTGGCGTCCGACGCGCCCGCGTGGACCTTCGCGTCCAGGCGGTACTTCCCCGCCGGCCAGCGCGCGAGCGGGAACGACCACCCGCGCTTCCCGCCCGTCTGCGCCGGAAACGCGATCGGAGAGCCGATGGGCTGCCAGCGGCCGTCGGCGAACCGGTCGAAGCGGTACTCCAGGTCGTAGGGCGCGCTCTCGCCATCGCTCCCCAGGCCGTAGATCTGGAAGTAGACGCCGAACTGCTCGTCCTTGCGGAAGCGCGCATCCACGAGGAAATCGGCACTGAGTCCGGTGTCGGCCTCCCTGTGAACCCCGGCGGCAGGAAGGAGCGACGAGAGGGACAGTCCGCTCGCGGGCGGCGGGACCTCGATCTCGACCGCATCGCTGCTGATCGCGCCGGTGGCCGCGTCCTGAAGACCGTACGCAAGGTCGTACTTCCCCGGCGGCGCGGCGACGGTGATCCAGGCGGAGAGCAGCGTGCCCGTGCGATGAATCTCGTCGCCGCTCACCGGCCGCGGTGCCGCTTCGTTGCTCCCGTAGATCGGCGTGCCCTCTCCCTTCGGACTCAGCCGCGCGTAGAGCAGCAGGAACGACCTCGCGTCGGCGGGAACCTGCTCGTCGCGGTAGAGATCGCGCGGGGGCACCGCGGCGCCGATCTGCACGAGCGTCGTGTTCCCGCCGCCCTGCAGAAACCCGACGCGCGCGCGCAGAGGCAGGCGGCCCAGGAACTCCTGTGAGGTGACGATCTCCCCGCGCAGCTCCTTCTCCTCCGGGATCCGCAGCGCGTCGCCCAGATCGAGGTTGAGAAGACCCTGGGCGCCGACCGCCGACATCGTGACCACCGCCTCGAGCCCTTCGAAGGTGCCTCCTCCTCCGGCGGCCGCGGCTCCGCCCGCCGCCGGCCCCGCTACCGTCCCCCCTGTCACACCGCCGAAGTCCTGATCGCGGGCGCCGCCGCCCAGGCCTGGAAAGACGAGCGTGTAGTTCTCGGGGTCGCGCGACAGGCGCCATTCGCCGCTGCTGTCGCGCACGAACGCGAAGATCGTCTCGGGGTCGGTCTGTTTCCCGGGCAGATTGCGATAGGTCCAGCGCAGCAGGCCGCGATCGGGGGTGTCGTCGAAATCGCGCGACGTGTGAGTCTGCCCCGTCGGCCCGCTGGAGCTGGTGATGGAGGACGGGTTCAGGTCGGCGCCGGAGCGCAGCGACGGGCTGTCCTCGTAGAGCGTGTCGTCCGGGGCGCCGAGCAGGATGAAGATGCGCCCGCGGTCGGTTTTCCACCCCGGGCGGACGGAATCGCGGAACTGACGCGTCGCCTCCTGCACGCGGTGCCAGTAGACGCGGCGGTTCTCGTTTTCGATCGTCCCCGGCGTCGGATCGAGACGGTGCCAGAAACGCACGATGAACAGGGCCCGCGCGCGGTCGTCCGGCAGCGCCCGATAGTCCTTCTCTTCCTTCCTGGTCAGCAGATACCGCACCGGCCCCGCAGGCCATCTCGTCAGCGGCGGCGTGTCGTCGCTGGGATTCGCCGCGAGACCCGTGCCGACGGCCAGAGACAGAAGGCAGGCGGCTGCGAAGCGCTTCATGACGGCGCCTCGCCAACGGCCCGCCGCCGCGCCCGCTTCCAGCCGCGCACGCGCAGCCGCAGACTCATCAGACAGCGCCGGGCCAGCCGGCTCTCCGGCGAGAGCAGGGACAGCCCCGCCAGCACGAGGATCGGACCGGGAAGGAGCGGCACGAGGATCGCCAGCGGCGACGCGACGACGAGGCCCACCCCGACCACGATGCGGATCGCGCGCAGGACCGGGTGCCGCGCGGCGCGGCGATTCTTTCTGCTCATTGCGCGCCCGCCGGTGGTGCGAACTCGCCGGGAAAGATCTCTCCCCGGCAGAGCATGCGGGCGTCCCCTTCCAGACGAAGCCGCCCCCCCTGCGCGCCCGCCTCCCGGCGAACCGTGAGTGGCGCCCCTGAGCGCGTCATGAGCGTGACCGTGTCGCCGGCGGCCCCCTGCGACCAGGCCCACAGTGCCGCCGCGATCGCTCCCGAGCCGCAGGAGAGCGTCTCGCCCTCGACCCCCCGCTCGAAGGTGCGGATATCCAGCCGGTCGGGGGCACGCCGCCGGACGAAATCCACGTTCGTGCCCGGCGCTCCGAAGGCGGGGTGCCTCCGGATGGGAGGAGCCGCCGTCAGGGGATCGACTTCGCTCACGTCGGGCACTTCGAGCACGAAGTGCGGCACGCCGGTCTCGACGAAGGCGCCGGCGATCTCGCGTGGCGCGCCGCCGCCGTCGAGCGTGATGCGCATCGGGCGGATCTCCGCCGGGACGCGCGGCGCCTCGATGCTCACCCGTTCGCCGGCAAGCACACGCGCCTCGAGGGTGCCGGCGCCGGTTTCGAGCGTGAACTCGCGGCCGGCGTACCCGCGAAGAAACGCGAGCCGCGCCGCGCACCGGGTGCCGTTACCGCAGAATGGGTTCTCGAGTCCATCGGCATTCCAGTGCCGCATCCGAATCGGAGCCCGATCTCCCGGTTCGAGCACGATCAGACCGTCGGCGCCGATGCCCGTGCCTCGGGTGCAGACTGCCGCAATCCACGCGCCGTCGAGCCGGGCCACGGCGCCGCCGATTCCATCCAGCAGAACGAAGTCGTTCCCAGCGCCGGACATTTTCCAGAACGGCACCCGGTCGCCGGTCACGGTTCGGTGTCCTCCTGCGGCGTTTCGGCCGCGAGCGCCTCGGCGGGGCCCGCGGTCGCGGCTTCCGATACATTCGGGGGCTCGCCGTGATCGAACGCGCGCACCCGATAGAAATACACCGTTCCGGCGGTTACCGCCGCGTCCTCGTACGCCGTCGCGGCGGCGGCCTGGCGGGCGATCTCCTTCCAGGATCCGCCGGCGGGCTCCTGCCCTTCGGCCCGTTCGATGATCCAGCCGGCGAGATCCGTCTCGGCGCCGGGATCCCAGAAGAGACGCACCATCCCCGCATCGGCGACGAGCACGAGACCCGCGGGCGGCGACGGTGCGAAGCGGTCCACGACCTGCACGGTCACAGGCTCCGTCGATGCGCTTTCGAGTCTGGGGCCGGACGCGCCGGGCGACGCCGGGGGCAGGGCGACGCGCACTCTGTATTCAAGAGCCGATCCGGGAGCCGCGGTGTCGTCGAGCCACGCGGTGGTTCCCCCCGGCAGCCGCTGGAGCGGCTGATCCGGCCATCGCTCCTCTCCCGTCCGCCGCTCCACCAGAACCGCGCCCGCGTTCCCCATCGGGCTCGACGGCGGCAGCGTCCACTCGAGCGCGACCCCTTTTTCCTCGAGACGCGCCGTCAGCCCGCCCGGCGGATCTAGGGCGGACACAGGCTCCAGCGCCCCGAGCTTCGCCGGATTCGTTCGCCGCCCCCGCGCGTCGGTGAGCACGACGCCGGCCTGAATGCGGCTGCTCTCGTAGCGGACCCCCGGCAGCGCGTCGCGCCCGAAGCGCGCCTCGACGCGCCCTCCTTCCGAGGAAGGATCGACGGTGCCCGACGCGACGACGCGCCCGGTCTTCGCGAACTCCGCTTCCACCCGGGAGCCCGCCGTCAGCACCGCGCCCGTCCGCGGCCCCGCCGACGCACGCACATCCCAGTGCACCGGCCCGGCCACCGGCCGTCCGTCCGCCTCCCGATCCGGCACGTGAAAGTCCACGACGAAGGCGGATCCTTCCTGCCGCAGCACGACCCCCGCCGCCGGCGCCGGGCCGCGCGGAGCCGGCGGGTGCGGCGGCCCCTTGATGCCGCACGCGCCTGCGCCCAGGGCGGCGGAGAGAGCGGCGGCCGCCGCGAGGACGGCGCGCGGCCGCGCCGGCGGGCGCATCATGCCGGCGAGGCGGGTCCGTGGAGACGCTGCTCGATCGCGCGCGCGAGGGACTCGAGGCTGACCGGCTTGGTGAAGCAAGCGTCCGCGCCGGCGCCGATGCAGCGCTCGGCGTCGCCGGGCATCGCGTGGGCGGTGATCGCGAAGACCGGCGTTCCCTGCGTCTCGGAACGCGCGCGCAGCCGGCGGATCGCCTCGAGCCCATCCATCACCGGAAGCTGGATGTCCATGAGCACCAGCGCCGGCCGCATCGCCCGGGCGATTTCCACGGCGTCGCCGCCGGTCGTCGCCGTCACCACGCGGTAGCCGACCGTCTCGAGATACTCGGTCAGCAGCGTGACGAGGGTCTCGTTGTCCTCGGCGAGCAGGATGAGCGGCTGACCCGGCGCCGACGGCGGCTCCGAGGGGCGTTGCGCCGCCGGGCTCGCATCGGCCGCGGCGCCCGCGATGCGCTCGTGAAACTTCCAGGGAAGAACGACGGTGAATCGGCTGCCGTTGCCCGGCTCGCTCTCCACGCGCACGCCGCCGCCGTGCAGCCGGGCGAGCCGCTCGACCAGTGTGAGCCCGAGCCCCCCGCCCGAGTGCCGGCGCGAGAGCGACGTGTCGAGCAGCACGAACGGCCGGAAAATTCGCTCCAGATCCGCCTCCGCGATGCCGATCCCCGTGTCCCACACGGTGAAGCGCACGTAGCGTCCGTCGGGATCGCCGCGCACCTCGAGACCGATCGTGCCGCCTTCCGGGGTGTAGCGGACGGCATTGCCGAGAAGCGCCCCGAGCATGTGCCGCAGATGGCGCTGATCGGCGAACACGGTGCCCACAGCCATGTCCTCGGTGTAGAGCACCGTCTGCAGGCGCCGGTCGGCCTCGGTGCGGATCTGACGGATCGCCGACTGGCAGACGAGATTCACCGGAAGCTCGGCGATCTCTAGCTGCACCGCTCCCGCCTCGATCCTGGACAGATCGAGAATGTCCGAAACGACGGCCAGGAGCTGGCGGCCGCTGTCCTCGATCGTCGCGATCTGAAGCGCCTGCCTCTCGGTCACGTCGCCGTAGACCCCCTGCCGGAGCGCCTCCGCCAGCCCGAGAATCGCCGAGAGCGGCGTGCGGAGCTCGTGGCTCATGTTGGCGAGGAATTCGTCCTTCAGACGGTTCGCGCGCAGCAGTTGCTCGTTCGCCGTAATCAGCTCCTCGGTCCGCGCGTCCATCCGGGCCGCCATGACCGAGCGTTCCGCCACCAGCTCCCCCTGCGCGAGGCGGATCTCCGAGATGTCCGCGGCGGAGCCGAGGTAGCCCTCGCAGGCGCCGAACTCGCCGAACAGCGGCCTGGCGCCGCAGGAAAACCAGCGCCAGCTTCCGGAGGCATGCCGCAGCCTGAACTCGACCTCGAAGGGTCCGGCGGCGGCGAAGGCCCTGCCGCACGCCTCCTCCACCTCGGCCAGGTCCTCCGGGTGGATCGGATCCATCCAGCCGCGGCCCCGCACCTCGTCCGAGCCCTGCCCGGTGAAGCTCAGCCAGGCGGCGTTCACACCGGCGCAGCCCCCGTCCGGCCCGGCCATCCAGACCATGGCAGGCAGCGCATCGAGCAGACGCGCGAAGGCGGCGCCGAAGGGCCAGGGGCCGCTCACCGGCCGGCTCCAATGCGCACGCGCGCGTCCACGACCCGGCAGCCCGCCGGGTCGGGTGTGACGATGAACGGGTTGATGTCCAGCTCGCGCAGCAGATCCTGCTCCGTGATCATCTGTGAGAGGCGCAGCAGTGCGTCTTCCATCGCCGCGACCGCCACCGGTTTTTCGCCGCGGACCCCCTCGAGAAGCGGCCAGCCCCGCAGGGAGCGGATCATCTGCCGCGCCCCCGCGTCGGTCAGAGGATGCACCCGAAGGGCGGTGTCGCGCATCACCTCGACGTGGATGCCGCCCATCCCGCAGAGGACCACCGGTCCGAAGCGCGCATCGGTCGTCATGCCGAGAATCAATTCGCGGCCGCCGCGGATCATCTTCTGCGCCAGGATCCGCAGGTCGGGCGCGCGCCGCCGCAGCACCTGAAGCTCTCGAAACGCCTTCCAGACGTCGTCGGCGGTGCGCAGATCCACCTTCACCCCGCCGACGTCGCTCTTGTGCACGATGCGGCGCGACTGCGCCTTGAGGACGACGGGGTACCCCGTGGACTGGGCGAAGTCAATCGCCTCGGCGGCGGTCTTCACGATGCGCGAGGGCGCGAGCCGGAATCCGTACGCGCGCAGCAGCGCCTCGACCTCCTCACCGGTGAGCAGCTCCCGGCCGGCCCGCCAGGCCCGCTCGAGCACGCGCCGCGCGCGGGCGGCGTGCACGCGGAATTTCGGAATCCTTCCCGTCGGCCGGTCGCGCAGGCCGCGCCAGGTGTTCATGGCGCCGAGCGCCGTCGCCGCCTCCTCGGGATACAGGTAAACGGGCAGACCCGCCGCGCGCAGGATACGCGTTCCTTCAGCCGACGCCGCCTTGCTCATGAACACGACGACCACCGGCTTGCCGGCCCTCGACGCGCCGCGCACGATCGCCTCCGCCATCGCCCGGGCATCCACCGTGATCGGCGAGACGAAGATCGCGATGACCGAGTCCAGGCCCGGGTCGCGGCAGACCAGCCGCAGCGCTCTCTCGAAGCGCTCCGGTGTCGCCGACGCGATCAGGTCCACCGGGTTGCCGAGGGTCGCCTCGCGTGGCAGGACCTTGCGCAGGCCGCGGCGCGTTCGGGGCGAGAACTCCGGCAGCGTGAGTCCGAGCGCCACCGCGGCGTCGGTTGCCAGAATCCCCGGACCGCCCGCGTTCGTCACGATGCCGACGCGCGGGCCCGTGGGGATCGGCTGCATCGCGAACGCCGGTGCCACGGTGAACATCTCTTCCATCGTCGAGACGCGCAGGACGCCGCACTGCTGGAGCAGCGAGTCGGTCGCCGTGTCCCCCGCGGCCAGGCTGCCGGTGTGCGACACCGCCGCCCGCGCGCCCGCCTCCGTGCGCCCCGACTTCACGGTGATGATCGGCTTCTTCCGCGTGATCCTCCGGGCGATCTCGGTGAACCGGCGCGGGTTTCCGAACGACTCAAGGTACATCAGGATCACACGCACCGACGGTTCGGTCGCCCAGTATTCGAGCAGGTCGTTGCCCGAGACGTCGGTCTTGTTCCCCATGCTGACGAACATGGAGATGCCCAGGCCCAGGTCCTTCGCATTCGCAAGGATCGCCTCGCCAAGCGCGCCGCTCTGGCTGACGAACGCCGCTTCGCCGCGCTCCGGCCGCGCCGCCGCGAAGCTCGCGTTCAGCCGGATCTCCGGGTCGGTGTTGATCACGCCCATGCAGTTGGGTCCGACCATGCGCATGCCGTGCGCGCGAACCATCCGGAACAGGCGCGCTTCGATCTTCGCCCCCGCAGGGCCGCTCTCCCGGAAACCGGCGGTGATCACGATGAGACCGCGCACTCCCTTGCGAGCGCACTGGCCCACGGCGCGCAGCACCTGCTCGCGCGGCACCACGATGACGGCGAGATCCACCTCGTCGGGGATGTCGGTCACGGAGCGGTAGCACTTCATCGAATGGATGACCGCCGCCTTCGGGTTCACCGGAAACACCTTGCCGGAGAACTCGAACCCCAGGAGGTTGTGGATCACCTCGCGGCCGATCGTCGCCGGCTGCCGCGAAGCGCCGACGACGGCGACGGACCGGGGGCGGAAGATCGCGTCGAGTCCGGCCGGCATGCGCCGATGCTGCCATAATCGCGAGCATGGATAGCTTCGAGGGGTTGCCGGCGATCGGACGGGCTCTCATCGCCGTCGGCGCGGTGCTCCTTCTGATCGGCGCCGTCCTGCTCCTGGCCGGCCGGGTACCCTATGTCGGCCGCCTGCCCGGCGATATCGTTTACAGGCGCGGCAGCTTCACTTTCTATTTCCCCCTTTTGACCTGTCTGATCGTTTCGGCGCTCGCCAGCTTTGTGCTCTGGCTTCTTCGCAGATAGAGAGACTCGATGGTCCAGCCGGCGCCGGAGCGGGACCGGGGGATCCGGATCGGCCCGGCCGGTTGGGCCTACGAAGACTGGGCCGGCGTCGTGTATCCGCTGCCTCGTCCGCGCGGGTTCGACCCGCTCATCTTCGTGGCGCGGTTCTTCGATCTCATCGAGGTGAACAGCACCTTCTACCGCTCTCCCGCCGCGAAGGCCTGCGCGTCATGGGTGGAGCGCACCGCCGACCGGCCGCGGTTCCGTTTCACCGCGAAGCTGCATCGCGCGTTCACGCACGATGCGGATCCCAGGGCGCGCGAGGCCGAGGAGCCGCGCTTCAAGGCCGGCATCCGGCCGCTGGCAGCGTCCGGACGTCTGCGCGCGCTGCTCGCGCAGTTCCCTCACTCGTTCCGGGCGGTCGAGGAATCGTGGGCGCGGATCGCCGAGCTGCGCGAGCGATTCGCGGACCTGCCGCTCGTCGTCGAGGTCCGCCGCGCCGAGTGGGGAGCCCCCGAGTGCGTGGAGCGGCTGCGCGCGCTGGGGGCCGGCTTCTGCAACATCGATCAGCCCGCGGTCGGGCGCGGCCCGGGCGCGACGCTGGCGCCGACCGGCGTTGCGACGTCTTCGACCGCGTACGTGCGCTTCCACGGGCGCGATGCGGAGACGTGGTTCGACTCGGAGGAGCGTCCGTGGGCCCGCTACGACTGGCTGTATGCCGAGGCCGATCTGCGTCCCTGGGTCGAGACGATCCGCGCGCTCTCTGCGACGACGGAAGAGACGCACGTGGTGCTCAACAATCACTTTCGCGGCAAGGCGGTCGTGAACGCCCTGATGATCCGCGCCATGCTCGAGGGGCGGCCGGTCGAGGCGCCCGAAGGGCTGCTCGCCGAATACCCCGCCGCGGCGCCCTTCCTCGCGGGGCCCGGGCAGGGTAGGCTCTTCTCATGAGTCCGCCGCCAGACGGACCGCGCCCGGACGACCCGGTTCCGAAGATCGTCTACCGGCGGAAGCCCGAGACGACCCCTTCCCCATCGATCGAGCAGGCGCGCGAGGCGATGCGCCGCGACACGGTGGCCCGCGGTCTGCCCACACCAGAATCCGACTCGCCCATTCCGGCCGCCCGGCCGCGGGCCACCGCGCCGGCAGCCGATGCGGGCGCATCGCGGAGCGGTCTTCGATGGGGGCTCATCGCCGTCAATCTCGCCTTCTGCCTGTTCTCGCTGCTCGCGCTGTGGCACGTCGCCGCCGCGCGCACGTGGGAAGAATCGGCATCGTGGGACCTGGGGCCGGATCTCGAGCTGGCGCTCCGGGGACTGGGAATCCTTCAGAGTCTCGCGGCCGTCGCCGCAGCCGGCTTCGGCATCGCCGCGCTGGGTCTGCTGACGAGGAGCCGCCTGGGCTGGCGCGCCGCGATCCTCTGGGCCGTCGTCTGCAGCCTGACGCTCGTCGGGGCGCTCTATGGCCTGCCCTCGCTGATCGCGCTGCGCCACCCGTCGGTAGGCGGCCGCCATGAGCGGCCGCCGCCCTGATGGCCGGCGAGGATCCGCTCGAGCGTCTGGCCGCGGAGTGCCTCTTCGACTTCTTCCGCGGGTCGGGGCCGGGGGGACAGCACCGCAACACCACGGAGTCGGGCGTGCGCGTGATCCACGTGCCGACGGGGCTTCGGGCGCAGGCCTCCGAGAGGCGCTCGCAGGCGCGCAATCGCGAGGAAGCGCTGCGGCGTCTGGCCGAAAAGCTCGCCGCGCGCGCCCGCCGGCGCGCCCCGCGCATTCCGACTCGGAAGGGGGCCGGGGTGCGGGCCCGCGAGGCCGAGGCGAAGAAGCATGCGTCGCGCCGGAAGGCCGCGCGCCGCCCGCCCCGCGACGAAGACTGACCCTTACTCGGACGGCGGGGGCGCCGTGCGCCGCTCGGGGAAGAGCTTGAGCAGCGCCGGCAGGAGCGTGAGCGACGTCACCAGGCAGCACGCCGTGCCGAAGAGACAGACCCGGCCCATGGAGGCGACCCCGGGGTAGTTCGACATCGCGACGGCGCCGAATCCGGCGACGTTCGTGAGCGCGGCCATCACCACCGCCTTGCCGGTCTCGAGGACGCCGAACGACGTCAGGCTCCGCTCTTCCCAGATCCGGTGGATCAGGTGGATCCCGTAGTCGATGCCGACGCCCAGGATCATCGTCGTCGCGAAGGCATTCACGAAGTTCATCTGGATCCCCGAGACGCTCATCAGGGCGATCATCCAGAGCACGCCCGTCAGGAGCTGCAGCATCCCGTAGAGCGTCAGGCGCGGACTTCGGAAATCGAGTGTCAGCAGGACGGCGACGAGCGACAGGCCCAGGAGCAGGGCGAGCGCCGCGTCGGCGCGGAAGAGCCGCTTGATCTCGATGCCGACGACGTTGAGACCGGTGAGCCGCGTGCCATCGGCGTTCTCGACCGCGGCGCGGAACTCCGGCGGCGGCCCGTTGATCCAGCGCGCGTCCGCCGGGAACAGCAGCGTCGCCACGCGCGCTTCCCCGCCGACGTGCGCGAGATAGCGCCCGAGCAGCGCGTCGAGACCGGCATGTTGGAGATCCGCGATCTTCAGCGTCTCCCGGGGGTGCAGGCGCGTGCCGACCTGCCCCAGCGCCTCCTCGAACGCGCCCGCGCGAAAGCCCTGCCGGGCCAGCGCCTCGCGGAAGCGCATCGTAATGCGCTGCGTGTCGTACGCCGGCCCCGCCGCGTTCAGCCGCGCCATCGCCGCCTGCTGCCGCGTCTCGGAGGGGACGAGACTCGCGAGCGAGTCGTAGCCGCCCAGATCTCCCGACGCGATCCAGGGCTGGATCGATTCCGTCACCCGGCGCGCGGACTCCAGCGCCGCCTCTTCCGTCGCGCCGCGGCTGATCGCCGCCATGAAGGTGAAATTCCCGCCGAACCGCCTGCTGACTTCTTCCTGCACGAGGAAGCCGGCGTTGTTCGGCGAGCGCAGGTCGCGATACGAATCCGAGAGCTCGATGCGGCTCGCGAGACCGGCCGCGGCCAGTGTGACCACGCCGCAGAGGGCCAGCACCGCTTTCGGCCGCCGGTCGGCGACGACGAGCAGCTTCTCGACGCCGAACGAGTGGAGATAGAGCTTCTCCACCACATTGCCGCGGCGCGGCCGGCGGCCGTCGTTCCACGCGATCATCGCCGGCAGCAGGAACAGGATCGCCACCATGCAGAGGAGGATCCCGGCGCCGACCAGGAACCCGAAGTCCCGCAGACCGGGAAAGCGGGACACGCAGACGGCGCCGAAGGTGCCGGCCGACGTGATCGCGCCGGTGAAGACCCCGAGCGCCGTCTCCCCCATCATCCGGTGGGTGGCGGTGGCCAGCGACGCGCCGGCCTGCCGCTCCTCGATGTACCGCCCGTACATCACGATCGTGAAGTCGGTGCCGAGCCCCATCAGCATCGCCGTGAACCCGGCGGTGGCGTTGTTCAGGCCTCCGAGCACCAGGACCGCGATGGCGAAGGTCAGCGCCTGCCCGACGAGCAGCGGCACGACCGAGTAGAAGATCGCGGAGATGCGCCGGTAGCAGAACCAGTAGAGGGCGACGACGGCGACGAACGAGATCACCGCGTTGCGCTTGAGGTCGGACTTGATGAGGTTCGAGTCCTCGATCGCGATGATGTAGCCGCCGCCGAGCCGCATGGTGAGCCCTTCGGGGGGCTCCGATGCCGCAAACGCCTCTTCGACCTGTTTCTTGAGGACCTCGGAAAAGCCCACGTCCTGCGGCGGGTGGTCGGGTTTCACGATGAGGAGCAGCGCCCGCCCGTCCGACGAGATGTAGTAGCCGCTCGACAGATCCACGCGCAGCGGGCCGCGGCCCTTGAACAGGCCTTCGAGGTAGACCGGCGCGAGGCCGAGCGGGTCGCGGGACAGAAGGTGCTTGAAGAGCAGCGATGCGGGGCTCTCGAGGGCGGCGCGCAGCGTCTCGGCACGGCGGTCGAGGGCCTCGTCCGTCAGCGCCCCTTGCAGGCGGTCGAGACCCGCGTCGTCCAGGAAGAGCGGCGCGTGCTCCTCGAAGAGCCGGAAGAGCGGCGAGTGCTCGTCCAGCCGGTAATCGAGATAGGCGATGTGCGGCAGCGAGCCGACCTTCTCCGCGAGGCGCTCGACCGCTTCCGCGGAGTCGAGCACCTGCTGCCCGTCGGGCGCCTCGACGAGCACGAGCAGGTAGTCGAGGCTGCCGAAATCCTCGAGGAACCCGCGGAACTCCGAGATCTCAGGATTGTCCTTCGGGAGCATCGTGAGGATGTCGGAATCGAGGCGCAGGTTCCGGCCGAGGAGCAGGGCCCCGATGACGAGGAGCAGCGAAAACAGGAACACCACGCCATAGCGCGTGCGCGCGAAGTCCTCGATCCTGACCAGGATGCCGCGATGGACCATCGTTTCAGGCGCGGATCAGGAGCGCGCGCGGGTTCCTTGCTGGCCCGGTTCTTCCGCGCGGCCGGACGCCGCCACCCGCTCTTCGAGCAGGTGCCGGTAGCCCGCGGTGAACTCGGCGAACATCCGTCCCCCGCGCGCCCGCATCCGCAGGAAGGCCTCCTGGATGTCGAGCGCCAGGATGATCCGGCGGCAGGACGTCTTCATCTCGCCGTGCGTGTGCGTGCCGATCTGCTGGAAGCCGAGGACGCGCGTGTGGAACTCGTAGGGCGAGTGCGGGTCCCCCTCGAAGACGTCGGTGAGCAGGTGCGTGTAGCCGCGCTCCACGACTTCGCGCGTGGCCGCGTTCATCAGGCGCAGCACGACCCGCGGGCGGGTGCGCCAGCGCGGGACGATCATGAACCGCCCGACCTCCACGATCCGGGCCCGCTTCGCGATGGCGACCCAGTCGATGCCCTCGCGCAGGCGCACGTCGTAGCCGGGGGGGAACGAGAGCGGCGGATCGTAGACGAGCCGCAGCAGGCCGGCCGGTGCCCCGCCGACACGCACCAGATACCACGAGATCGAGGAGCCGCCGGGGAACCCGTCCAGCTCCTCGCGGTCCATCCAGCCCTTCTCTTCGACGTACACCGCGCGCACGACCTCGAGAGCCGACGCGCGCTGCGACTCGCCGGTCACCTTCTCGACGGTGATCGTCTCGGCATCTTCCGCCGCCGCGGCGCCGGCGATCGCGGCCTCGGACGCCGGTGTCTCCGGTGGCGCCACCCCACGCAACGGCACGCGGCCCCTGCGGGGCAGCCGCTTGCCCGACAGCTCCGCCAGCCCCAGCATGACGCGGGCGGTGACGTCCTTCTCGAGCCGGCGGCGCTCTGCGTGGGGCAGCCTGCCGTCGCGCGCCGCCGCTTCGGCGGCGCGCAGGGCCGCGACTTCGTCCGGGAACGAGAGCGGCTCCCCGAACCGGTAGATCAAATGAGGCCAGCGCGGAACGCGGGCCGCGCTCTCGCGGCCGCGGAAGTCGATCCCCAGCGGAATCACGGGAGCGCCGGTCGCCAGCGCGACGCGCGCGATCCCCTCGTGGCCGCGCAGCAGCTCGTGCGGGTTCCGGTTGCGCCGGCCCTCCGGGTAAAAGGCGACGCTCTGCCCCTTGCGGATCCGCTCCTCGGCCTCGATGAGCGGGTTGGTGCGTGGGGCGTTGCGCTTGAGGACATTCATCCCGGGGAGCCGCGCGTCCTTGCGCCACACCGTGATCGTCTCGGACTGCCGGATCATCCACGACAGAACGGGGTAGTACCGGAACATCCAATCCGAGAGGAACGCGACCTTCTCGCCGCCGCGCAGCCAGAAGAGCAGTGACGGCGTGAGTACCGCCTCGAGGTTGTTCAGGTGATTGATCGCGAGCAGCACCGGCCCGGAGGCGTGGGCGTACCGCTCCTCGTTCTCCGTCTCGATGAAGCTCGAGCCGAACAGGAGAACCGCCCGGAGGGCAGCTCGTTCCAGAGCGGTCTTGAGTTGCGGCAGCGGCCGCGACCGGATCTCGCGGCGCCGTTCGGCCCAGGGGCGTGGGGGGGTCGTCATGCGGCGCTCCACGGACATCGTGGCGCGCAAAGGTTACGGGAGCCGGCAGGGGGTGTCAATTCGGCGTGAACAGCAGCCACCCCGCGGCCGCGGCGAGCAGAATCACCGCGGGCATCGGCACTTTCGTCCGCACGAGAAGCGCAAGGCTGATCAGCGAGAGGAGGATCAGCCCTGTGTGCGGCGCCCCGCCGGGGAGCAGCGCGTGCAATGCGAACACGCCGCCCAGGTGCGCGATGACGCCGACGACGGCGGCCGTCGTCGCCGCCAGCGCCGCGGCCGCGCGGCCCGCGGGTCGCATGCGCTCGATGAACGGGCCGCCGATGAAAATGAACAGGAAGCTTGGCAGGAATGTCACCCAGGTCGTGATCGCCGCGGCGAGGGCCGCGGCGGCGAGCGGCGCAAGACCGCCGGGCGCATTCCAGCCCGCCATGAACCCGACGAACTGCAGCACCATGATCAGCGGACCGGGTGTGGTCTCGGCGAGCCCGAGACCGTCCATCATCTGCGCCGTCGTGAGCCAGCCGAGGTGATTCACCGCATGCTGCGACACGTAGCCCAGCACCGCGTAAGCGCCTCCGAAGGTGACGACCGCGGCGCCGCTGAAGAAGAGCCCGGCGCGGGTGACGACGTGATCGGGGCCCAGCACGAGGGCCGCCGCGGCGATGGGTGCGAACCAGAGCAGCAGACCCGTCGCGAGGATCGCGAGCGGGTGACCCCGCCGCGCTGCCGCCGCATCGGGCGGGCGCGCCGCGGGTGCGTCCGCGGCGGAAGACGCCGGCCCTTCTGCGCGCCAGCCGGCGAGATTCAAGAGCCAGCCCGAGGCCAGCGCCGCGGCGACGACTACGGGGAACGGCACGCCGCCCAGCGCGAGCGCCAGCGCGGCCCCGGCCGCCAGCACCCACTCGACGGGTCCGCGCAGCGCGCGGGTGCCGATCCGCCAGAGCGCCTGGATCAGCACGGCCACGACCGCGGCCTTGAGGCCCGCAAGCAGCCCCGCTGCCGCGGGCAGCGTGCCCCAGACCGCGTAGCTCCACGACAGACCGAACAGGAGCACCGCCGAGGGAAGAACGAAGAATCCCCCGGCGGCGAGGCCCCCGGCCAGACCGTGCAGACGCCAGCCGACGTAGGTCGCAAGCTGCTGCGCCTCGGGGCCGGGCAGCAGCATGCAGAAGTTGAGGGCGCGGAGAAACCGCTCCTCGCTGATCCACTTGCGGTCGTCCACGAGATCACGATGCATGATCGCGATCTGCCCGGCCGGGCCGCCGAAGTTGACGAAGCCCAGTCGCAGCCAGTAGCGGAACGCCTCATTCCGGCCTGGATTCCCGCTCTCCGCCATGACGTGGGGCGGATTCTGTCATGGCGCCGTCGGTTGCCGGGCCCCCGGTCCAGGCGCTACAGTGCGCCTCGCCGCCGAGCGCCTGTAGCTCAGCCGGATAGAGCATCGGCCTTCTAATACTACTTTGTCACTTTCCAATCGATGATTCCACGGCTACCCGAAGGTCCACCCTGGCGGCGGGTCTCGCTGAAACGACGTGATGATCTGAACGTCGTTGTTCTTTTCGGTAATCATCATCAGAAGCACAATTCGCTGCAGGATGTGCCGGCACATCTGGAACGTTTTCGGCGAGGCGCGCCGGGCCGCTCGATCTGACTCCACGAGGGCGTAGGTCAGGGCCGCCAGGGCGACGTGATGATCCCATCCCGGCCAGCTGCGCCCCTCGAAGTGATCGATCCCGATCTCGGTCTTGAGCCGCTCGAAGTGCTTCTCGACCTGCCATCGCCGATGCGCTACGTCCGCCATCCGCTTGAGCAGGGTGCGCGGTGGCAGGTTGCTCAGGTAGAAGCGCCGCTTGCCTTCTGGCCCGACCGGGCGCTCGAGGATCAGCCACTCGAGCGGCGGCCAGGGCGCGGTCTTCTTCCACTCGTGGGCCGCACGCACGCGCACCGCGGCGAATCGGGCCTGCAACGGGCCCTTCGTCCCTCGCCTCCACCGGATCGTCTTCCACGCAGAGGCCGGCAGGGCGTCGGCCAAGTCCGCCGCCGAGATCCCTGGAGCACTTTCCTTGCCTTCCCGCTTCACCGAGACCCGACCGCCCACCGCGAGCACATACCGCAGGCGCCGATCTCTCAATCCCTGCCGGAACGCGAAAATATCGCCATAACCGGCGTCGCCGACAACGGCGTCGATGAGCATCCCGTCTCGACAGGCACGATCGACCTGAGAGAGCGCGATCTTCCACTTCTCCTGAAATCGGACGCTCGTGGGGACCTGAGCGCGGGATCGTCGCACTCTGTCCTTGGCCCACTCTTCCGGCAGATACAGATCGAACCCCACGGGCCAGCAGAGGTCCTTCGTGGCGAAAACGGTGGCGACTGCAACCTGACAGTTGCCGACCTTTCCGAGCGTCCCAGAGTACTGCCGGGCGACGCCCACGGAGTCGCGCCCCTGCTTGGGAAAGCCGGTGTCGTCGACGATGAGCACGCCCGGCGCGGCGGGAGCCATCTGGCGCAGCTGCTTCCAGAGACGCGAGGTATCCCAACTGGCCTGGGTGACGAAGTGATGGAGCGACTGGTAGCGGGCCTCCGTGCCGATGGCCTCGACAATGGGCTGAATCGACTTGCGGGGCAGATTCGACAGGAGCCCCCGAATGTAGCGGCGGCAATTGGTCTTCTGCGAGGCGCGGCCGAAGCAGCCGGCGAAATTTGCGTATTTCGGACCTTCGTGAACACCCATTCCGGCCGATCGTGAACATCGATTCCGGGGTTGGTGAACATCGATTCCGGAGTTCTTGAACACCCATTCCGGAGTTGGTGAACATCGATTCCG